>Ga0247844_1000019_pt1 | contig 284788 bp, 276 predicted proteins | sample LaCtaG_FD_192421 | JGI IMG/M metagenome (GOLD analysis project Ga0247844, IMG submission 192421) | Freshwater microbial communities from meromictic Lake La Cruz, Castile-La Mancha, Spain - LaCruzMarch201714.5m_1 | ecosystem: Environmental > Aquatic > Freshwater > Lake | place: Spain... | reverse complement strand
TGGCACGCCTTTTGCTCATCCGGGCTCAGCCTTTCCTTTTTTCTGGGGGGTGGTGGGAATTTTCCCGGATTTCGCTCGACGATGGAGAAATGTCATGAGCAAGACCTTCAAGGCCGTCCTGGCCGTTTCCGCCGCAGCCCTCGTGGTTGCCGGCTCTGCCATGGCCCAGGCCAAGGACAATAATGTCAACAATAACCAGTCCAACTGGGCCAAGACGCGGGCTGTCATGAATGCCGGCCTGCAGTCGGTGACCGAAGACGTCTCCCTCACGGCCGCAGCAATCGGCAACTCCTTCTCGGCCAGCCTCGGCGGCGCGAGCAATGTCAACACCGTGCAGTCAAACACCGCCTCTGCGGTGACCTCTGACCTCAACATCCAGGTCTCCGACGCACTCGGTTCGATGACCGCCACCGCAGCAGCCATCGGAAACTCCGCATCGGTCAAGATCGACGAATCCCAGGGCGTTGACCCCGCCAAGCGCGGAAGCAACATCAGCAATAACCAGTGGTTCCAGAATGAGGTCGTCTCGACGCTGAACCTGAGCGGCGGCAACATCACCGGCAATGACGGCCTCGGCATCAATGCAACCGCAGCAGCGATCGGCAACTCGGCCTCCGTCGACGTCAAGGGCGATGCCAACTTCAATAACCTGCAGCGCTTCTGGGGCGATGCCCGCTCGAACCTGAACGTCAACATGCGCGATGTGACCGGCGATTCGACCTTCACCAGCGCCGCGATTGCCAACTCGGCATCTCTCAACGTCACCGATGGCCGCCAGGTCACCGTCAACAACAACCAGTGGACCAACTATGATCCGACTGCCGTCACCAACCTCAAGCTGAATGATGTTGTCGGCGACGTCTCCTCAACGACGGCTGCGATCTCCAACACGCTCAGCGTCACGACGCTTCCCGCCTCGGCCCGCCTGAATGTCAACACGACCCAGATGAACGGCGCCGAGACAAACGCATTCGCCAATATCGAGCTCGGTGATGTCACCGGTTCGGTCACGGCCACGGCCGCCGCGATTGGCAACTCGGTCTCGATCAACAACCTTCCCGTTGAGTGAAGACTTGCCTGTCAGGTAACTTACGCGAAAGGCCCCGCCATCAGGCGGGGCCTTTTTCACGAACGCTGCCTGAGCGCAAAGGCGCTCCGGTCAGACGCGCGTCCCGGAGCTTTGCCTGGCCTGCGGGAGGGGCATGCAGCTCGCCGCGCAACGGCCGTTCCTCCGTAGAGGGCCCTTTCCGGGCCAGGAGCGGCGCTGGCGGCCAGCGCTTCCTGGTCAGTTATCCCCGGCTTTGAAAGCGGAAGCTTGTGCCCGCAGGGTGCCGGCCAGGTCTGCAGGCAGGAGGCCCGCGACGTCTTCCGATTTTTCTGCTGCCATGGCATCGCCGTTCTCCGCAGCAATCAGCAGCCAGTAGTAGGCTGAGCCGAGCGCCTCTGGGTTCTGATCGGCCCGGGACAGCAGCAGCAGGGCCAGGTTGAACTGGCTGTCGACCTCGCCTTTGAGGGCCGCCTTGGTAAACCAGTCCACCGCGCCATTGATGTCGGTTTCCCCGCCTTCACCCTCTATCATGTAGACTGCCAGGTCGTGCATGGCGCGCCGGTGTCCGAGGCGTGCGGCCTCACCTGCCCAGAACCGCGCTTTTGCAAGGTCCCGGGCCGTGCCGTCGCCGGCTTCATAAAGTCTTGCCAGACGGAAGCAGGCTTCAGCATCTCCGGACCGGGCTGCGGAGGCGAGCTCGGCAAGGGGATCTGCCGGCGCTGGCGCCGGGAGGGCGCTGAGCGTCGGTGGCCGTCGTTCAGGCTGGACGCCGGAGGTTGCAAGGCGGTTCTCTTCCTGTCTGCCAGCGCCGCGCTTCAGTTCACATCGCGGCTCTGCCGATCCATCCGTCTCAACGAATGACCAGGCCAGACAGATTGCCTCGGCGGCGCATGCCGCCTCACAGGCAGAAGGATCGTCAAGCCGGAAGATCTTGTAGGTGGCGCCGCGGCGATAACGCCAGGTTTCGTGCCCGCTTGCCTCGTCCTGCCCCGGCATTTCGGCCCAGGCCTCGAGCGGGGTGATATCCGGACGCGCGGGCAGCGGACCGGCTTTGCCATCCGCGCTGGCGGACAGGGCCAGGAAGGCGACGGCCGAGAACAACAAAGTGACGCGCATCGGGACCCTGCATTGCGAACTCATTACCAGTTTAAACTAGCAAAGCTCTGTTAACGAAGTCTTTGCCTAAAGGTATCCGGGCGCGCCGTGCGGCCGGGGAACGAGCCCGCCGGGCAGGCGTTCACTCAGGCCTCGCCTCGCGCCCTTCGGGAACCCTGATACAGCCTTGATTCAGTTATTTCACCTCCAGGCAAACGACCGGGTTGGCAACCTGGCTGGCGAACAAGGCGCCAGGAAAAAGCGGGGGCGGTTATAATCCAGGCTACAACAACCAGAGTTTTGTCACCGTTTTTCGGGACTCTCGCTTCCGCGGCGGCTCGGTACAATTTGATAGCGTGATCGATAATCTCAAGAACAGCGGCATGAACGATGAGATCAGTTCGATGCGGGTTAGCGGGACCTGGTTAGTCTGCACGGATCCAGACTTCCGCGGGCAATGCCAGACCGTGGAAGGCAACATCAGCAAGCTTAGCGTCTTTGGTATGAACGATAATATTTCTTCGTTACGACCGATCCGCTGATGTGGTCTCCGGTGTTTTCATCAACACCGGCGGGATTCGAAATACTGTAAGCCCTATCAGGGTTGCAGGTGGTTATTCACAGGATCGCTGCGGACGTGACTGTCAGCTCTGATCGAGGTCATATAGACAGGATGGGCGGCCGGCGGCGCTGCGACCTGCCCCAGCAGGCCAGTTGCAGGCTATCAGGGCATGGCGCCCGCGCCGGCCCCTGAAGACGCCGCGCTGATCCCCCGTCCTGGTCCAAATAATCCTGCCTGTACCTCTGCGTCCGCCCGCCTCAAAATACGCATGGCTCCCGGGCGTGATCACGCCGTCTTCAGCCCCCACTTCGTGCGCCTCGAAATGCGGCTCGTCCTTTGACTCGGCAGATACGTTCCCGAAATCGCGGCAGCAGGCTTCAGGCAGCGCCTCGAAACTGTCGATGATGAAACAGGTCTGCTGGAAATCGTCGATGATCTGTTTTGTCCGCACCAGGCGCTTGAGGTCAAAGGCGATCAGGGGCGGGCTCGGATCTTCCAAGACAAACAGGGTCTCGTGGGGCTTGAGAGGATCCCTGCGCCGTAGATGCGCAAACCGTCCGCCTCCTGAATAAGTCCGGACTCCACCATAGACCTGCAGAGCCGGGCCAGGCCAGTGCAAAGGGTCCAGCTTCATCGTCGTCCCAGCAAATGGAGCTGAAGGCGCGGCGACGTAGGTCAGCGGTAACACATCTGCCCGGTGAATTCGCGCCGACGCTCGCTCTGCCAATCACGTCTTCAGATATCTTCGGCGCCTGTAACAGGCGCTTGCGTTGTCACAGGATCCGCCTCTGTCATACATAAGAGTATGATCATCGATCAAAGCCGTCCGGATGGTCAGAGGGGGGCTAAACGGCGGGTTTTTCCAAAACAACATTAAATACAATGCTGTTTTAAAAACCAGTGGTGCCACCTGACAGATTTGAACTGTCGACCTCGTCATTACCAATGACGCGCTCTACCCCTGAGCTAAGGCGGCCTTGCCGGTACGGTCCGCGGGCTTTAGCCTAAGCCTTCCCCCGTGAAAAGACCGTTTAGCCGCGAATATGAGCCAGAAGCCGCCCACCCCTGAAAAGGCCGAACGCGATGCCCGCCGGGCCGAGGCGCTGCGGGCCAACCTGAAGCGCCGCAAGGAAGCGACCCGCAAACCGCCGCCCGGGGCGCCGGGCGGCGATCCGGACGCCTGAGAGCCGCTCAAATCACAATCCGGCGCATATTCCGGCCCTGACAAAGCCGCGAAGCACAGTATATGTGCCCGCCATGGACAGACTTCACATCACAGGCGGTACGCCGCTTCACGGCCGAATCCACGTCTCCGGCGCCAAGAACTCGGCGCTGAAGCTGATGGTGACCTGCCTGCTGACCGATCAGCCGGTCGAACTCACCAACATGCCGAACCTGGCAGATACGCGCTTCCTGGCGCAGCTGCTCGAGACGCTCGGCGTCGAGGTTTACTGGCCGAAGGGCTCCTCGACCTGCCACCTGAACGCGGCAGAACTCAAATCCACGATCGCGCCCTATGAACAGGTTCGCAAGATGCGGGCGAGCTTCAACGTGCTCGGGCCGCTGATCGCGCGCTCGGGTCACGCCACCGTGTCGCTGCCCGGCGGCTGTGCGATTGGCGCGCGCCCGGTGGACCTGCACCTCAAGGCGCTGGAGGCTATGGGCGCGGACCTGCGCGTCGAGGGCGGCTATGTGAAGGCCGCCGCGATCCACGGCCTTAGGGGCGCGCACATCAACTTCTCTACCGTTTCCGTCGGCGCGACCGAACATGCAATGCTGACCGCGACGCTCGCCAAAGGCGAGACGATCCTCGAGAACGCGGCGCGCGAGCCGGAGATCGAGGACCTCGCGAACTGCCTCAACACCATGGGTGCGAACGTCACCGGCGCAGGCACGCCGATTATCCGCATCAAAGGTGTCGAGGCCCTCAAGGGCACAACCTATCCGGTCATGCCGGACCGGATCGAAGCGGGCACCTACGCGATGGCGGCGGCCTCGGCCGGCGGCGACGTCACGCTCGACGGCTGCCCGGTGGCGGCGCTTGGCGCGATGATCTCCAAGCTGCGCGAAGCCGGCGTGACGATCGACGCCGACGAAGCCGCCTCGACGCTCCGCATCCGCCGTAATGGCTCAGCGCTCAAGGCGGTCAGCCTGTCGACACAGCCGCACCCCGGTTTCCCGACAGACCTGCAGGCCCAGTTCATGGCGCTGATGTGTACCGCCGACGGCACCAGCATCATTCGCGAGACGATCTTCGAGAACCGCTTCATGCATGCCCCGGAACTCTCGCGCCTCGGCGCAGACATCACGGTGCGCGGGCAGGAGGCCGTGGTGAAGGGCGTCGATCACCTGACGGCGGCGCCCGTCATGGCGACGGACCTTCGGGCCTCGGTTTCGCTGGTCATCGCGGGGCTCGCGGCGCAGGGTGAAACGGTTGTGAACCGGATCTACCACCTCGACCGCGGCTTTGAGCGGCTGGAGGCAAAGCTGGGGGCCTGCGGCGCGAAGATCGAACGCCGTTCCGGCGAAGATGAGTAACCACGGCAGGGGCCGATGACCGAACCGAAACCGCTGCGCCTTCTCGCCGAAGAGGGCGACGACCTCAAAATCATCGCCGCGGCCGTTCAGGACGCGGTCGTGAAGGCCGGCAACCTTGTTTACGAGAAACGTAATCGCCGGTTTGCCATCGAGCTCAACCGCTACCGCTGGGAAGCCGCGCCGATGCGCAAGGGCCAGCCGGGCGAGCGGGTGCGCGCGCTGCTCGCCTTTGACGGCGTGCTGGGCGTGAAGACGCGCGGCATCACCAAGACAGATCCGGAACTGATCCTCTCGCTGCTGAGCGCCGATTTCGTGGCTGATATTGGCGAGCCACCGGGCGGCAAGGTGAACCTGTTGTTTGCAGGTGACGGGGAGATCGTACTGACGGTCGAGGCGCTGGACGCGGCACTGCTCGACAGCGACTACGTATGGCCGACCCGCCACGTGCCGAGCCATGAGCGGCGCAAGCGCTAGCCAGCGCCGAAATTACGCCCATCCGCCGCCTTGCCAGCCTGCCAGCCCCGGTCCATGTAGCGGGGCCGTAACTCACCCCGGAAATGCCTGCCACATGGCCCGCCACTTTGACGCCACCAAGCCTCAGTTCGATGAGGTCCTGAAGCGCTTCCTCGCGGAAGATCGCGGGCAGGGGGAAGACGTGTTCGGCATCGTGAAAGATATCCTTGCCGATGTTAAGAGGCGCGGCGGGGCGGCGGTGGCTGACTATACCGCAAAGTTCGACGGGTTGCAGATCGACCCTTCGACGCTCGCGTCCGACAATGTGAATCTGCACGAGCTTGCCGCGACATGCCCGGCCGACCTCAGGGCTGCGATTGATTTCGCGCATGACCGGATCGCGGCCTATCACGGCGCGCAGCGGCCGCCCGATCATTCCTTCACGGACGATGCGGGCATCGAACTCGGCTGGCGCTGGACTTCGCTCGACTCGGTCGGTGTCTATGTGCCCGGCGGGCGGGCGAGCTATCCCTCTTCGGTGCTGATGAATATCGTCCCGGCACGGATTGCCGGGGTGGAGCGCATCGTGATGGTGGCGCCGGCGCCGAAGGGTGAGCTGTCGAACGCGGTCGCCTATGCCGCGCTAAAGGCCGGTGTGGATGAATACTACCCGGTCGGCGGCGCGCAGGCGGTCGGCGCGATGGCGTTCGGGGCCGGCGCGCTGGCGCCGGTGGACAAGATCGTCGGGCCTGGAAACGCCTGGGTGGCGGAAGCCAAACGCCAGGTCTTTGGCCATGTCGGCATCGACACCATCGCCGGGCCATCGGAGATCCTGATCATTGCAGACGCGACCGCCAATCCGGACTGGATTGCGGCTGATCTGCTGAGCCAGGCCGAGCATGACCCGTCCAGCCAATCGATCCTCATCACTGTGGATGAGGCTGTGGGCAAGGCTGTGGATAAGGCTGTGGAAAGCCAGTTGAAGACGCTGGCGACCGGCGAGCGGGCGCGCGAGTCCTGGACGGCCCACGGCGCGATCATCCATGCCCGTGATCGCCTGCAGGCGGCGGAGATTGCGAACCGGATCGCGGCGGAGCACCTCGAGCTCTGCGTCGACGATCCCGACAGCCTCTTGCCCTTGATCCGGCATGCGGGCGCCGTGTTCCTCGGTCACCACACGCCGGAAGCGCTCGGCGACTATGTCACCGGCTCGAACCACGTGCTGCCAACGAGCCGCGCCGCGCGCTTTTCGTCCGGGCTCGGACTATATGATTTCCTGAAGCGCATGAGCGTGCAGCGGGCGGGCCCGCACGGGCTTGAAGTTCTGGCGCCTGCCGCGCTGCGTCTCGCCGAAGCCGAGCGCCTGCCGGCGCATGCGCGCTCTGTTTCCATCCGCACGAACCGGGGCCGGAGCGATGGCCACTGATCGCCTCATCGCCGTACATATCGATGACGACACGCTCGGCGCGTCGGGCCCTGACGCGGAGCATGAGCGGCGGGTCGCGATCTTCGACCTGATCGAGGAAAACAGTTTCGCCGTCACAGCCCAGTCGCGCGGGCCCTATGTGCTTTCGCTCAGCCAGGCCGAACGCCGCCTCATCCTGGCGGTGCGCACCGAAACAGCGGAGGATGTGCACACCTTCATCCTGTCGCTCGGCCCGTTCCGGGGCGTGATCCGCGACTATTTCATGATCTGCGACAGCTATTATGAAGCCATACGTACACAGACGCCGCATCAGATCGAGGCCGTCGACATGGCGCGGCGCGGCATTCACAATGAAGGCTCGGAGCTGCTCCGGGAGCGCCTCGCCGGCAAGATCGAGATCGACCAGCCCACCGCCCGGCGCCTGTTCACGCTGATCTGCGCGCTCCACGCCGGCCAGGGCAGGTCGCCCGGCACATGAAGGACGGACATGCCATGAAACGCTTTGCGCTCGCTCTTTCGGCCGCTGTGCTGATGCTCGGCGCCTGTGAGGGCCGAAACCCGACACCGGCCCTCGAAGCGCCGCCCGTTGAGGCCGCGCCGGCAGAAACGCAGCCCGCCGAGGCAGAGACGCCGCTGCCGGTGGATGGCCTCGAATTGCTGGACGGTGAAAACGTAATCTCGGCGCTTGATGCCGGCCCGCAGGACGATGTGTCCGGCCTCTCGCCGCCGAAATTCGCGCTGCATTGTGACGCCGCCGCCAAGACCCTCGAGATCGTCGCCCCGGCGCGCCAGCTCGGTGACTATGCCGCCGCGGGCCCTGCGCAGTTCATCGCCTCGGGCGAAGTTTTCGGTGGAGAGGCCGTCCTCACCGAGGTGGACGGCGCGGCGGTCAGCCTGACCGTGCCGCTGACGCCTGAGCTGCTCGCCGCAATCGCGACCACGACGACGGCGCGCCTCGCTATCGGCGATGGTTTTGGCGAGTCGAACGTCGATATCAACGGCACCTTTCCGGGGTTTGCCGGCCAATGCAGCCTCGAATCAGGCGTGCCTCTGCCGCCGCGCTGATTATTCACACGGGCCGGTGGCGGCCGCCTGAACCCGGCCGTCTCTTCCGCGCGCTTGCCGGAATCCCTGCAAGCCTGTATGGCGCAGCCCAGCAATGCGAAGTCCTGGCCGGAACGGCCAGACAGCTGGAGAAGGCATGTCGAAAGAAGAACTCATCGAATTCGAAGGCACAGTCGTTGAACTGCTGCCGAACGCGACATTCCGCGTAAAGCTTGAGAACAACCACGAAATCATCGCGCACACGGCCGGAAAGATGCGGAAAAACCGTATCCGCGTGCTGACCGGCGACAAGGTCATGATCGAGATGACCCCGTACGACCTGTCCAAGGGCCGCATCACCTACCGCTTCAAATAAGCCCTCCGGCTATGACGGCTCAGTCCCTTCCCGAAGGCTTTGCGCCGCATTTCCGGAAGTCGGGCTTCACCGACCCCTGGGAGCCGCTCTACTCGCGCATCCTCGACGACCGGGTGCAGATCGGCTTGTTCCTTGCCGAAGCCCACTGCAACTCGCGCGGCTTTGCGCATGGCGGCCTGATCACGGCGCTGGCGGACAATGCGATGGGCCTGTCCTGTATCCGGAAAATGCAGAGTGAAGGGCGCGAACCCAAGGGGCTGGTGACAATCAGTCTGTCCACGGAATTTCTGGGAACGGGCCGCGTCGGCCAGTGGCTTATGGGTGATACCGATCATGTGAAGGGCGGCAAGAGTATCGCCTTTGCGCGCGCCATGATCCTGGCAGATGGCAGCGCCATCGCGCAGGCCAGCGCCACGTTCAAAGTTCCCGAATGAGCCGCCTTATCCTCGCGAGCGCGAGCCCCCGGCGACTGGAACTGCTCGCGCAGATCGGCCTTGTACCGGACAAGGTCGCCCCCGCAGACATCGACGAGTCCCGCCGCAAGGATGAAAGCCCGCGCGCGCTGGCCGAGCGTCTCGCGCGCGAAAAGGCGGCGGCCTGCGCGGAGGAAGGCTACGTGCTCGCGGCTGATACCGTCGTCGCGCTCGGGCAGCGCAATCTGGAGAAGGCGGGGGACGAAGCCGAGGCCGAGGCCTTCCTGCGTCTCCTCTCGGGCCGCGCGCACCAGTGCATCACCGGCGTTGCGGTGCGCGCGCCGGACGGCCGGGTGGCCTCGCGCACCGTGCTGGCCCGCGTGAAGATGAAACGGCTGACCGAGGCCGAAATCGCCGTCTACGTCGCCAGCGGCGAATGGAAGGGCAAGGCGGGCGGCTATGGCATCCAGGGCCTGGCGGGCGGTTTCGTCACCGCCATCAACGGCAGCTATACCAGCATCGTCGGCCTGCCGCTCTACGAGACGCGGATGCTGCTGCAGGGCATGGGTTACCGGATGTGAAAAAGCCCCGGCTTGCGCCAGGGCTTTCCCGAAATCTGCCGCGATGGATCAGGCCCGTTCGAAGGCCGAGACCGCGAACACGCAGAAGGCAGCGCCGGCGGCAATTGCAATCCACATCGGGTTGCCCGTCGCGGCGGCGTTGATCTGGCTGATGGCAGCGGTGCTCAGTTCGGTCGGAGCGGTGGCCAGCGCGTCGGCCAAAGGTTTCTCGAGGCCTGCCCATTCGGCGAACAGCTGGGGCAGCTGCATTGCGGCAATGCCTGCCCCGATCAGGCCAAGCCCGCCGACGACGGCGCGGCGCATGAGTTTCTGCTGGCGCACGCGGCCCATGACCTGCCGGGTGAAGGGCTCGGCGGCCAATGTGTTGTCCTCGACCCGGAAAAGGTCAGACAGATCCTTGTAGGCATCCTGTTCACGCATGATCATCACTCCATCACGCCACATTGGCATTTTCAAGACGCGTCCTGAGCAAGGCGACCCCGCGCAGCACATGTGACTTTACGGTTCCGAGCGGCCAGCCTGTCACGTCGGCGGCCTCCTGGTGGGTCAGGCCCGTCGCGGCACACAGCACAACGCAGACACGCTGGGCTTCGCTGAGGGTCTCGAGGGCGCGGGTGAGGTCAATCCGCATCTCGCTCTGGTCCGCCGACCGGTCGAAGGGGATGATCTGCGCCGTCTCGTCGAACTCGATTTCGATTTTCTGGCGGCGGCGCCATTGCAGGAATTCCCGCCAGCAGATGGCACAGATCCAGGAACTGAAGGTGCCGCCGGCATAAGTCGAGATTTTCTGCCAGGCGGTGAGGAAGGTGACCTGGGCAATGTCGTCGCCCGGGGCGTCGCTTCCGGCAAGGCGGCGGGCCATGCCGCGCACCTTGCCCTGGTGGCGGCGCACGAGTTCGGCAAACGCTGCCTCGTTTCCGCGTGCGGCCGCCTGGGCGAGATCAGGATCACTTCGCATGTCTCGCCCTCCAGAGGCGACGAGCTGCAGATCAGGCTTGTGACTTGCCACGGCCGAATGCCCACAGACCGATATACGCGATACCAAGGAAGATCGGGAAGGTGGCGACGCCCAGCATCGGGGTCAGGGCTTCGGCTTCTTCGTAGCCGATCAGGGCGGCGAGGACACCGAAGGCGGCACCGAAGGCGAGGAACAGGACGCCGCGGCGAAGGTCAGCGCGGACGGGGTCGGTCACCAGCGACATGTTCTGCAACAGTTCGGGCGACAGGGTCTGGCCCTTGTCGATGGCATGGCGCAGCGTTTCGTGAATGGTCAGGCGCTTGCGGCTGTTGAAGTAGCTCACAAGCCAGATCGAGGCGATGATGCTGCCGAAAAAGGCAATCGGGACGGCAATTTCTACACCCATGGGGGTCTCCGGTTCAGGTTTCTTCCAGCACCATTGCTGGTCTTCATGCCCGTAAGATGCAGTGGCGGGGTGATCTGGATGCAGCGGGCGGGAAAAAGTTTCAGCGCACCTCCCACGGCCCGGGCCGGAGCCGTTTGCAGCCCTGCGCTTGCCGAGGCCCGCGCAGCCCCTTAGGTGCGAGGCCATGGTGAAGATGCGGTCGAAAAAGAAGAGGCGCGCGCACGTTGCGGCGGACCTGACGACCGCTTCCGGCCGGGCCAGGGCGCAGCGTGAGCTGACCTGGGCCGACCACGGCTTCCTGCGCGCCCGGTTCAGCAACCTGCACCAGATCTCGCCCGAGATGTGGCGGTCGAACCAGCCCTCGCCCCGGCAGATCATCGCGCATGCGAGGGAACGCGGCATCAAGACGATCCTCAACCTGAGGGGGCCGAGTTCGCAGGGCTATTACCTGCTCGAGAAGGAGGCCTGCGCCGCAGCGGGCATCGATCTCGTCGATTTTCAGGTGTTTTCCCGCGATCCGCCGACGCGGGAGGCGATCCTGGCCGCCGAGGAGCTGTTTGCCCGCATCCGCTATCCCGCGCTGATGCATTGCAAATCGGGCGCCGACCGGGCCGGCATCATGGCGGTCCTGTACAAGCTCCTGCGGGAGCGGGCCACCTTTCACGAGGCGTCCGAGCAGTTGTCGGGCAAGTACCTGCACATCCGGCATGGCAAGACCGGCGTCCTGGATGCCTTTCTGGACGCCTATGCGGTCTATAACTCGGGCAAACCGGAAAAAGACTGGAAGCCGTTCCTGGACTGGGTGCGCGAGGATTATGACCGCGCGGCCGTCAAGGCCGACTTTGCGCGCAGGCTTGGACGAGGCCTGCAGTTGGACCTTCTCCTGCGCCGGGAATAGCGCTTTTCAGCCGCTGAAATTCATGCGAGCAGTCGCGGCGGGAGTCATGGAGGGATCGCGATGCGGGTATGCGTTTTGGCAGTGTCAGCGATGGCCTTGCTGGCCGGGTGTGGCGTGATCGGGCGTCCGTCTGACAAGCAGGCACTGGTTTCAACCTGCATTGAAGACGGACGCACTGAATCGATATGCAAATGCGAGGCGGATGCGCTCGAGAAAAACCTGCCGCCCGAGATATTCAAGAAAATTGCCCAGGCTATCGGGCGGGAGAAGCAGGACCAGATTGAATACCTGAGCAGCCTGCCGATTGAGGAACTCCTTGCGTTCTCCGCCGTTACCAACGACCTTGAGATGTGCGGCAATGCTGCCGCTACGGAAGGCTAGACGACTTCGGGCGCCGGGCTCGGCTTGACGCCTGCTTCAGACACGAACAACGTGCCGCTCACCGGCGCACGCCCTAGAACAGGACGGAACCAGGAAGGGGATCCTCATGAAGTTCATCATCATCAACAGTTTCCGGGTCATGGTCTATGTGGCCTATATCGCCATCATCGTGGCCGGTATTGCCCTGGGCATCTACCAGAAGGGCGAGTTCACCGGCGAACTCATTGGCCTGTCGGGTACACTGGCCCAGGTGGCCGATTTCGCCGTGTTCAGCTTTGGCGGATGGGTTGTCGCAAGCATCATCTGCGGCCTGATTGTAACGCTCATGGATATCCGCGACGACATCAACGACCGCCTGCCGGACGCCCGCCGGGACATGTAAGGCGCCTCCACAGAGGCAATGCGCATACTTATCGAGGCCGCTGGATTGATCCGGCGGCCTTTTTCTGGAGGAGTTTCCCGTGACCGCCATCTCCGCTGCCGCGCTCTACACCGGCGTCAACATCCTGTTTCTGTTCTTCCTGTCCTTCCGGGTCGTCGGCGGCCGCATGCGCACCAAGGTGTCCATCGGCTCTGGCGGTGACAGCGATCTTGAGCTGCGCATGCGCGCTCACGGCAACGCAGCTGAGTATATCCCGGCCTGCATGCTGGGCCTGTTTGTCCTCGCGCAGTTTCCGCTTCCGGTCTGGGCCATTCACGGCCTCGGCAGCGTCTTCACTCTGGGCCGGGTGCTGCATGCCTTCGGATTGTCCACCACGGCGCTCTGGGCCCGTCAGTTCGGCATGATCCTGACCTGGCTGGGAATGCTGGGCATCGGCGCAGCCGTGATCTACGTGTCGGTCGTCTGATGCAGGCCTGTTGCACGGGGCCGCGGTGCGGTCCATTTAGCGATGATGACAGGATTTAATGTTTCACCGGCGGAGCTGCTCGCCGGACTGCTCGATAACTGCCTCAAGGCAGGCGCCAGCGCCGCCGATGCCCGGATCGGGGTGGCGGACGGCGTCAGCGTCTCGGTGCGCGAGGGCAGGCTCGAAAGCATCGAGCGCGAAGAAAGCGCCAGCGTCGCGCTGCGCTGCTTTTTCGGTCAGCGCCAGGCGCATGTATCCGGCGCAGACCTCTCGCCCGCGGGCCTGAAGGCGCTGACCGAGCGCTGTGTCGCGATGGCGCGCGTTGTGCCTGAGGACAAGTATTGCGGCCTCCCATCGCCGGACCAGCTTGCCTCCGGCGTGCTCGATCTCGACCTGTCCGGTGAGCCGGAAGTGGCGGCCGACGTGCTCGAGCGCGAGGCACTGGCGGCCGAAGCAGCCGCGCTGGCTGTGCCCGGCATCAAGACGGTCGCCGGTTGCGGCGCGTCCTGGAACCGGTCCGAGCGCTGGGTGGCTGCCACCAACGGCTTCCGCGCCTGGAAAACCGGCACGTCCACCAGCCTCGGCCTTTCGGCCGTGGCGGAGAAAGACGGGCAGATGGAGCGCGACTATGACAGCTGGTCCGTGCGCCATTCCAAGGACCGTCCGTCCGCGGAGGAGATCGGCAAGACAGCCGGCGAGCGCACGATTGCGCGCCTTGGTGCCCGCAAGGCCGGGACCCAGAAAGCCGCTGTGATCTTTGACCGGCGCGTATCGGACAGCCTGCTCGGCGCGCTGCTCGGCGCGATCTCGGGCCCGTCCGTTGCACGCGGGGTCAGCTTCCTGAAAGACCGGATGGGCGAGCAGGTGTTCGCCAAGGGCATTTACCTGACCGACGACCCGCACCGCCCGCTCGGCATGGGCAGCCGGTCGCATGACGGGGAGGGCCTTGCTGTCTCCGAAGCGCACCTGATCGAAGATGGCCGCCTGACGCGCTGGCTTCTGAATACGCCGACCGCCCGCCAGCTCGGTCTTGCGCCGAACGGCTTTGCGGGCCTCGGCTTTGGCGATCCGCCGGGCGTGTCGACCTCCAACGTTTATCTCCGCCCGGGCACGCAGTCGCCCGGCGCGCTTGCAAAATCGGTGGGCAAGGGGCTTCTGATCACGGACATGTTCGGTCCATCGATCAACCCGAACAATGGCGACTATTCCGTGGGCGTCGCAGGTTTCTGGTTCGAGGACGGCGAGATCGCCTATCCGGTTTCCGAAGTCACCGTGGCGGGCGACCTGGCGTCCATGTTTGCGCGTCTGGTTCCGGCGTCTGACCTTGAACTGCGCAGCACGCGTGATGCGCCGTCGATCCTCATCGAGGACATGAACCTTGCCGGCAGCTGAGCGCACGCTGGAAGAAGATGTGATCACGCTGTGCCAGCTTGCGCAGGATGCCGGCGACCTCGCGATGTCCTACCTCCACAAGGGCGGCGCAGAATCCTGGAACAAGTCCGGCGGCAGTCCTGTCACGGAGGCCGACCTCGCTGTTAACCAGCTGTGCGCCGCCGCGCTGAAATCTGCCCGGCCGGAATATGGCTGGCTCTCGGAGGAGACGCTGGACGATCCCGCCGCGCGCCAGAAATCGCGTGTCTGGGTGGTCGATCCCATCGACGGCACCAAGGCGTATATGCGCGGCGATCCGGATTGGTGCATAGGCCTTGCCATTGTCGAGGACGGCGAGGCCGTCGCAGGGGTGATCTATGCGCCGGCGCTGGGCCAGTTCTACGAGGCGCGGCGCGGGGCAGGCGCCCGGCGCAATGGCGAAATCCTCCGCACCTCGGCGCGCGCCGTTGAAGCGGGAACCCGGCTGATCACCAATGAGGGGCTTGTCACTCATCCCAGCTGGCGCCAGCCTTGGCCGGATGTGCACCTCGCCCGGCCAAAGCCGAATTCGACCCTGCTGCGCCTCGCCTTCGTCGCCGCCGGAGAATGGGACGCGGTGCTCGTGCTGGCAGAAAAGGCAGATTGGGACCTTGCCGCCGGCGCCGTACTCGTGACCGAGGCAGGCGGGCAGGCCACCACCCATGCGGGCGAACGCCTCGTGTTCAATCAGGCCATTCCCGCCCAGCGCAGCATCCTTGCCTCTGGAAACGCCCTCCATCCTTTGTTAGTGCGCCGCACGGAATATGTGCCTATCCCAGACCCCCAAGCGCGGGCTGCGGCAAAGACCGCGCCTGAAAAGACGGAGCCCCGCAAGATGGCCAGCAAGGACAAGACCGGCAAGCAACTCCTTCACATCGTGTTTGGCGGCGAGCTGAAGGATGTGACCGGCGTCGAATTCGAGGATCTGAGCAAGATCCACTTCGTCGGCGCCTTCCCGAACTACCAGGACGCCTACGACGCCTGGAAAGCGGCGGCCCACCGCACGGTGGACCATGCCGAGACGCGCTATTTCATCCTGCACGCGCACCGTCTGCTCGACCCCGCGACGGGAGACACCCATAACGTCTGAGCCCTCCCAGCCTGCGCCGCAGCGGTCGCTCTGGCGGCTGTTCAAGGCGCACTTCTGGCCGCAGAAAGCCTGGTTCATCGGGGGCACGGCGCTGGCCCTGCTCACGGCGCTCTGGGGCATCGGCTATGTGGCCGTACTCGATTACGTCGGGAACTCATTGCAGCTGCAGATGACTGGCGAGGGCGGCGGCGCCCCGACGGGCTGGATATGGACCGGCATCATCGCCATCATCGGCCTGACGGCTGCCCGGTCACTCTCGACGTATGGCATGACGCTGCTTAACAACACGGGCGTCCAGCGCGGTCTCGTCAGTGTGCAGACGGACCAGTATGATGCGCTCACGGATGGAGACTATGCGCGCATCGCGGCGGACACCTCCGGCAGTTTTGTCTCACGCTTCATCAGCGATGTGCTTTCCATCCGCGAGGCGGCGCTGCGTTTTGCCAACAACTTCACCAAGAGCCTGGCCACCGTGCTCGGCGTGCTCGCCTGGCTGTTCTGGAAGGACTGGCAGCTCGCGCTGATCATCGCGGTCATCTATCCGCTGGCCCTCGGCCCTGTCGTCTCCCTCGGCAATTCGGTGCGCAAGCGCGCCAAGGAGGCCGCCGAGCAGACGGGCGAGATCACGTCGCTGCTCTCGGAAGGCTTCCAGTCCGCCCGCGTCGTCAAGGCTTACGGCCTCGAAGGCTGGCAGAAGGACCGCGCGAAGCGCGGCTTTGCCGAACGCTCGCGGCTCTTCCTCAAGGTCCTGTCGAAGCGCGCAGGGGTCGATCCGGTCCTCGAAGTTTTCGGCGGCCTCGCGCTCGCCGCTTTGCTCGGCTTCGTTGCCTGGCGCATTTCGCAGGGCGAGAACACGCTGGGCGACCTGCTCGGCGTCATCGGCGCGGTCGCCGTGGCGGCGCCGGAAGTGCGCGCCCTCGGCTCGATCAGCGCCGTCGCGCAGGAGGGCGCTGCTGCCGCTGACCGGGTGTTTGAGATCGTGGATGCCCGGCCCGAGGTTGGCGACAAGCCCGGCGCCTTGAAGCTCGACAGCGCGCGCGGAGAGGTCGAATTCCGCGACGTGCGCTTTGCCTATCCGGATGGCACAGAAGCGCTGAAGGGTCTGACGTTCAGCGCAAGGCCCGGAGAAACGGTTGCCTTCGTCGGCGCGTCCGGCGCGGGCAAGTCCACGGTGTTCAATCTCCTGATGCGCCTTTACGATGCCTCGGCCGGAGAGATCCGGCTCGACACACTGAATGTGCGGGATGTAACCGGCAGCAGCCTGCGCCAGCAGATGGCCCTCGTGGCGCAGGATGCAGCTCTGTTTGACGATACGGTCGCCCGCAACATTGCGCTGGGCCGTATGGGTGCGTCAAAGGCCGCGATCGAGGCGGCGGCCCGCGCCGCCAACGCGCATGACTTCATCCTGGCGCTCCCGGGCGGCTACGACGCGCCCGCCGGTGAACTTGGGCGCAATCTCTCGGGAGGCCAGCGCCAGCGCATTGCGCTCGCCCGCGCCATCCTGCGCGGAGCGCCGATCCTGTTGCTGGACGAGGCGACCTCCGCCCTCGACGCCGAAAGCGAAGCCAAGGTTCAGGATGCGCTCGCCGGATTTGCCCGTGGGCGAACGGTTCTCGTCATCGCGCACCGCCTGTCCACCGTGCGTGCCGCAGACCGCATCATTGTCATGGAAGATGGCCGCGCGGTCGAAGAAGGCACGCACGAACGCCTGATGGCGCAGGGCGGGGTTTATAAGCGACTGGTGGAACTACAGCTGAGCTAGTCCCCTGTAAAATCCGGATCCCGTTTCTCGAAAAACGCCTTCACGCCTTCGCGGAAATCGTCCGTTTGCTGCATGAGTGCGAAGGCTTCGAGGTCACGGTGGGCGGTGGCCCTGGCGAGAGCGAGTGCGGCGACGTTCACGTCCTGCTTCACCATTTTCAGCGCGGTGGGCGGCAGTTTCGCCGCCGCTTCGGCGACTTCGCGCGCCTTGGCCAGCGCGCCGGCGGGCGGGGTGACGTGATCAATAAGGCCCCAGCGAAGCGCGGTTTCTGCGCTGACCTTCTCGCACAGGCCCGCAATCCGCTTCGCCCGCGCCGGGCCAACCAGCGCCACGAAGCGCGGGATCGAGCCCCAGCTCATGTTCATGCCGCGCTCGACTTCCGGCACGTAGATCGTGGACGCTTCGGACGCGACGCGCAGGTCGCAGGATACCGCCAGCGCCGCGCCGCCACCGACGCACCAGCCTTCGATCGCGCAGATCGTCAGCGCATCCACCGCCTCCCAGGCCTCGCACATCGCAGGGCCCGTCCGCAGGTGCACGCGGCGTTCGGCAAGGCCGAGACGGCGCACGTCCAAGCCTTCCGGGTCGCGCAGGTCCGCGCCCAGCGTGAAGTTTTCGGCCCGGCCCGTCAGGATCACGGCGGAGATGGCCGGATCGCCTGCGAAGAGGCGCGCGGCCTGCGTCAACTCGCGCATCAGTTTCTGGCTGAGGGCATTTGCCTTGGCGCCGGTGTCAAAACTGACGACGGCGATGCGGCCTTCGGTCTGGATGCGGACGAGATCCATATCGCTCAGGAGGCCTGTCCGGCGGGGCGTTCCTGCGGCAGCAGGCTGGCAGCATGCCGGATGAGACGCGCCAGCTTCTCGGCGCTCTCGGCGCCCTGAACAGCCACCTTGCGGTTCGCGATATAGGTCGGCACGCCGGTGATCCCCATCTGCCGGAACACCTCTGCCTCCTCGCGCACGGATTCGGTGTCCGCGCCGGAGGTCAATAAGTCGGCCACAATGTCCGGGTCGAGGTCAATCGAGCGGGCGATGTCCACCAGCACCGCATGGTCGCCGACATTGCGGGCCTCGTTGAAATAGGCGCGGAACAGCGCTTCCTTGGCGGCGGCGCCTTTGCCTTGTCCCTGCGCCCAGCGCACGAGGCGGTGCGCGTCGAAACTGCTGGGCCGGTGCGACACCGCGTCGAAACGGTAGGGAATGTCTTCGGCGTTGCCATAGTCGACCAGCGCCTGCCGCATCGCGGCCATCCGCTCGCGCCCCTCGGGTGAGCTGACGCGGCTCGACATGTAGGCCTTATATTCCACGCCTTCCGCAGGGATCGTGGGGTCGAGTTCATAAGGGCGGAACAGCAGGCGCACGTCCACTTCCGGGGCGAGCTTTCGCGCTTCCTCGATCCGCCGTAGCCCGAGCCAGCACCACGGACAGACAATGTCCGATACCATCTCGATGACAACGGTCATGGTACTTCCTCCGTATGCGGCGCACAGTGCGCCTTCAGCATGTCGAGCGTCACGCGCTTCAGCGCGCCTTCATGGGTCGCCTCAAGGATCACCGGCGGCGCGCAGCCCGCCTCCCAGGCCTCGCGCCAGCGGTTCACGCAAAGGCACCACCTGTCGCCGGGCCTCAGGCCCGGAAAGGCATAGTCCCGGCGCGGCGTGATCAGGTCGTTTCCGCGCGTGTAGCTGTATTGAAGGAAATCCGCCGTGATAACGGCGCAGACCGTATGACTGCCGGTATCCTGCGGGCCGGTCTCGCAGCAGCCGTTGCGGAAATAGCCCGTGAGCGGATCATGGCTGCAATCGAGAAGATCGCCGCCGAGAACATTCCGCGCGCTCATGCTGCGGCCAGCGCCTTCGGCGTTTCGGGCTTCGATGTCGCCATTGCGAGGACCTTCAGATACCCGCGCTGCACTTCCATCCGCGCCGTCACGCCTCTGGCTGCGAGCGCCCTGTGGATGAGACCAAGTCGGTAGCATGGCGCATGCATGAACATGTGATGTTCGCAGTGATAGTTCACCCAATAGGGCGCGAGCAGAAGGCCTTCGAGCGGATTGGCCAGCGTCGTGCGCGCGTGGCGCATCGGGTCACTGTCGTCCGGCACCACGGCATGCTCGCCGATATTGCGCAGCCGCGTGATCATCATCATCCACGTCGCCATCGGTAACAGCCAAAGGACAAAATAAGCCCACCAATAGCCGAGTATTGTCAGCACGCTGAAGATCACGAGGTTGGTGATGATCATCGGGATCACCGCCTCGCGCGCCGACTGCGAGCGGTTTTCCGCGCCCGGGCCCTTCTTGATGCCGACGCCCAATGCATTCGCGAACTGGTTCGAGCGCTGCTTGAAGAAGGTCTGGCCCGTCAGGTCCCGGATGATCTTGCGGCGCAGGGATGCGCGCGTCACGGGGAAGGGCTTCGACAGGATGAGATCCGGATCCTCCGCCTGCTGCGCATATTTGTGATGCGTCAGGTGATACTGGCGGTAGGCCCTGAGGTGGCCGCCCATCGGCGCGCCGGCGAGCCAGTGGCCGATGAAGTCATTCACCTTCGCGTTCGGGTGCAGCGCGCCGTGCGCAGCGTCATGCATCAGGATCGTCAGGCCCAGTTGGCGCGCGCCGATCAGCATGACCGAGACCGGCAGGAACCAGAGCGACCAGATCGACAGCGCCATCGCCGACGCGATGATCCCCCAGGCATGGACAATGAGCAGCGGCCCCATCCAGCTGTTGCGCGCGCAGAGGCGTTCCCAGTCTTCGCGGGTGAAAAGGTCGAGCGGGCGGATACGGGCTGCAGCGGGCATGGAGGCAATATAGGCCAACCTGACGCGCCCGTCACCGCTCCGGCGTTGTTTCCGCAGCGTCGGGGTCAAGCCCGCGGATTTCCATGGCGCGGCGGATGTCGCGCGCCAGCCAGACGTCCGGTTCCGGCGCCGGCTTGCGGCGCAGTTCAAGGCCAAAGGGCAAGTCCACGCTTTGCGAACGAACGGGCGGCACGAGTTCGGGCTGGGCGAAGATCGTCTTCGGTGCACGCTCCGGAATGAGCGCTGCGATGAGAAATCCGGCCGCCACGATGGCGCCCGCCCAGATATTGGACTTGAACACGGCAAGCGCCGCCGTCTCGCCGGAGGCTTTCAACCGCATCGTCTGCCAGGCGCCGTGCGCCAGGAAGCCCAGCGCAGCGAGCGCGCCGATGCGGCCGGCATCGTTGAACCATGCCGCCAGCGCGATCAGCGCGGCTGCGCCGAGGTGGAAGCAGAACGCGATCAGCGCCGCCCGTTTGCCGAACAGGCGCGCGGTGGAGCGCACGCCGATCAGCGCGTCATCCTCGCGGTCCTGCAGCGCGTAGATCGTATCGTAAGCTACGGTCCAGAGCGCCAGGCCGAAGTAAAGCAGGTAAACCGGACCCGTGATCAGGCTGGCGGTGGCGGCGCCGACGAGGACGCCCCAGTTGAAGGTGAGGCCGAGCCAGGCCTGCGGCCACCAGGTCATGCGCTTGGTGAACGGGTAGATCGCGACCAGCGGCAGCGCGAGCAGGGCGGTCAGCTTGGCGTCGCCCGGCAGCAGCAGCCAGACGACAAACGCTGCGCCCAGCTGCGCGAGCACGAACATGTAGGCGTCGCGCACCGACACCGCGCCGGACGGGATGGGTCGCTGCGCCGTGCGGGCGACCTTCGCGTCAAAATCGCGGTCCGTGATGTCGTTCCAGGTGCAGCCTGCGCCGCGCATCGCAACCGCGCCGATGAAGAACAACGCGACCCAGCCAAGATCGGCGAGGAAGAGGCCGCCGGAGAGGCGCTGGAAGACGAGGCCGATGACGCAGGGAATGAACAGGAGCCAGATGCCGGCCGGCCGGTCGAGCCGCGCCAGCATCGCGTACGGCTGCCAGGCAGACGGCAAGCTTGCCAGCCATCCGGGGAGGGCGGTATCGGCCGGGAAGCTGTAGCCTTCCGATTTGTCTGAGCGGGGCGGCGCGGTCATCACGATCCGATATAAAGTATCCGACATGCGACCGCACCCGTTGTGGTTTCAAAACCACAAGGCGTGATGCAAAAACCACACCTGACAGGCGAGCCCGAACGGGACTATACCTCCCGGCATGCCGACAATGCCGCGACTCTTTGTTTCTGCTGATCTTTCTGCCGGACAGGCGCTCGCCCTGGACGAGGAACAGTCGAACTACCTGTTGCGGGTTCTTCGCCTGGAAGCCGGTGCAGAGGTGCGCCTGTTCAATGGCCGGGACGGGGAGTGGGACGCCGCGCTCGCCGGCACTGGCAAGAAGGCGGCGGTTTCGCCGGTTACCTGTCGCCGGATTCAGCCGCCCCCGGCATCGCCGGCGCTCACGCTGCTCTTCGCGCCGGTGAAGAAGGACGAGACGGACCTGATCGTCGAGAAGGCGACCGAGCTGGGCGCGGTTCGAATTGTGCCGGTGCTGACACAGCGCACGCAAACGCGGACCGTGCGGCTCGACCGGTTCCGCAAGATCGCGCTGGAGGCGGCCGAGCAGACCGAGCGGCTGGGCCTGCCCGAAATGGCCGACCTCACCACGTTGGACGCCGCGCTGGCCGCGCTTCCGGCTGGCGCAGCGTTGATCTTCTGCGATGAAGCGGGCGACGATCCAGCCGCGCCATGGGGCGGTGAGGCCGGCCGGGCCGGACCAGCGCGCCTCGTTTTCGAGAGCCTCAAAGGCAAGGACGCGGCGATCCTGATTGGCCCGGAGGGCGGCTTCACGGCGGAGGAACGCGCCTTCCTGCGCGGCCGGGCGGGCACTTTTGCCGTCAGCCTTGGCCCGCGCATCCTGCGCGCCGAGACGGCCGCCGTCGCCGCAATGGCGCTCTGGCAGGCGATCTGCGGCGACTGGGGTTAATCGCGACGGTTGTGCAACATTTTGGTGGGGCCATTGGCGTTGCCACAATTCAGCCTTATGTCGACGCCGAATAGAAACTGTGCCGGGAGGCCCGACGATGACCACGCCAACAAGTGACATCGACGAAGCCTCGCCGCGGATCGCCGGCAAGACCGAGCTGGTTGAGTATCTCGAGGGCGGCAATAAGCCGAAAACAGACTGGCGCATCGGCACTGAGCACGAGAAGTTCGGCTTCCTGTGGGACGGGCTCCGGCCCCTGCCGTATCAAGGCAAGGCTTCGGTTCTTACGATGCTCGAAGGCCTGCGTGACCGGTTTGGCTGGGCGCCGATCATGGAAGGCGGGCACCTGATCGGCCTCAAGAAAGGCGGCGCCAGCGTCAGCCTCGAGCCGGGCGGGCAGTTCGAACTGTCTGGCGCGCCGCTGGAATCGATCCACCAGACCTGCACGGAAGTCGGCCAGCACCTTTCCGAAGTGCGCGAACTGGCCGAGCCGCTGGGCATCGGCTTCCTCGGCCTCGGCGCAAGCCCGATCTGGAGCCTTGCCGAGACGCCGGTGATGCCGAAAGGCCGCTACAAGATCATGACCGCGTACATGGACAAGGTCGGGCGCCTTGGCCGGCAGATGATGTTCCGGACCTGCACCGTCCAGGCGAACCTCGACTACGCGTCAGAGCCCGACATGGTGCAGAAGCTGCGGGTTTCGCTCGCGCTGCAGCCGCTTGGCACCGCGCTGTTTGCCAATTCCCCCTTCATCGACGGGCGGGCGAACGGGTTCCTGTCCTACCGTTCGCAGATCTGGACTGACACGGACCCGGACCGCTCCGGCATGCTACCGTTCGCGTTCCAGCAAGGCTTCGGCTTCGAGCAATACGTGGACTACGCCCTTGATGTGCCGATGTATTTTGTGCGCCGGGGCGGGCAGTATCTCGACGCATCGGGCCTCAGCTTCCGCGATTTCATGGACGGCAAGCTGCCCATCCTGCCGGGCGAGCGGCCCGCGATGGATGATTTTGTCGATCATCTTTCGACGATTTTCCCCGAAGTGCGCCTGAAGCGTTTCCTCGAAATGCGCGGCTCGGACGCCGGCCCCTGGGACCGGCTTTGCGCGTTCTCGGCGTTCTGGACCGGCATCCTCTATTCGCAATCCTCCCTGGATGCGGCCTGGGACCTCGTGAAACACTGGACCGCGCCAGAGCGCGAGGTGATGCGCCAGGGCGTGCGGACACTTGGCCTGCGCACGCCGATCCCGGGCGGCCGGCCGATGCAGGACCTCGCTAAAGAGGTGCTCGCGATTTCCCGCGCCGGCCTGCGCGACCGGGCTTTCCTGTCAGCCGCGGGTGATGACGAGTCGGGCTTCCTGTCGGGTCTCGACGAGATCGCAACGTCTGGCCTGACGCCCGCCGAGCGCCTCCTTCAGCGCTATTACGGCCCGTGGAAGAAAGACCTGACGAAGGTGTTCGCCGAAGAGGCGTATTGAGGCCTTCGGCCCGTCCATAACCCGTCCTTAAACCCCGGTTGGAGCTTATGGAGCACTTTCGTTGCGCAAGCGCGGACTTGTGCAACAGTAAAAATCGCCTTGAGCGCTCCGGCGGGGCATGGTCAAACCTCTGACACAATTGGCGCTGGGGCGCCGGAACATCGGGGGGGCAGGGCATTGTCAGACACAGCATCGGCAAACGGCGCGGCAAGCAGCGCGAGCGACACATCATTCTTCGGCCATCCGAAGGGGCTCGCGGTCCTCTTCTTCGCCGAGATGTGGGAGCGGTTTTCCTTCTACGGCATGCGCGCGCTGCTGGTGCTTTACCTGACGCAGCATTTCCTTTTTTCCGACAATGAAAGCCAGGGCATCTACGCGGCCTATGCGTCGCTCGTTTACCTGATGCCGCTCATCGGCGGCGTCATCGCTGACCGCTATCTCGGCCCGCGCAAGGCGGTGCTCATCGGCGCGGCCTTCCTCGTACTCGGCCATTTCGGCATGGCGTTCGAAGGATCCGGTTCGAAACAGTATGTCACCGTCGGCGGCGTCGAGCGCGAAATCATCGGCGAAGGCCGCGGCGAAAACCGGCGCCTCTTTATCGACTATGAAGGCGAACGCCGCAGCGTCGGTTTTGAAGCGGTTGGTGAAGGCGACGCGGCTGAAACCTACATCCAGATTATCGACCACAAGGGCACGCCCGAAAGCGCCGATGATGAGGTGCTCGCCAGTGTTGCGCCTGCGGAGTACCAGCTCGACACCAAGCGCGAAGCGCCCTTCGTCTCGATCCTGTTCCTCTCGCTCTCGCTGATCACGGTCGGCGTCGGCTTCCTGAAGGCGAACATCTCGACGATCGTCGGCGCACTGTATGAGCCGACGGATCCACGCCGCGACTCCGGCTTCACCATCTTCTACATGGGCATCAACCTGGGCTCCCTGCTGGCGACGATCCTCTGCGCCTGGCTTGGAACGCAATTCGGCTGGGCCTACGGCTTTGGCCTCGCCGGCTTCGGCATGCTCGCCGGCCTGATCACCTTCATCGTTGGCAAGCCATGGCTGGAAGGCCGGGGTGAGCCGAAGACGCCGGTCAAGATCAGCTGGGAAGCCATCACCTGGATCGGCGGCGCGGTCGCGCTGATGCCGATCTATTTCCTGCTGCGCAATGATGCGATCGTCTCGACCGCGCTGACCTTTGGCGCGCCGGCCATTTTCGCCGGTATGCTGATCTATGCGCTGGTGGCCTTCAAGGCCGAGGAGCGCTCGCGGATGATCGTGGCAATCCTGCTGACGGCGTTCTCGGTCGTGTTCTGGATGCTGTTCGAGCAGGCAGGCTCGTCGCTGACGCTTTATGCTTCGCGCAACTCGGATCTCACCGTGTTCGGCGATTTCAAGCTGACGGCGGCGTCGACCAACTTCTTCAACCCTGCCCTTATCGTACTGCTCGCCCCGGTATTCGCCTGGGGCTGGACGGCGCTTGAGAAACGCGGACTGAACCCGCCGGTGCCGGTCAAGTTTGGCCTGGCGCTGCTGCAGGTCGGCCTCGGTTTCCTCGTGCTCGTCTGGGGCGCGAATGCTTTCGCCGCCGAGAAAGAAGTCGACGGCCAGATGGTCGTGCTCGTGCCGCTGATCTGGCTGTTCCTCGCATATCTGCTGCACACGACGGGGGAGATCTGCCTCTCGCCGGTTGGCCTGTCGATGATCACTAAGCTCTCTGCGCCGAAGGTTGTCGGCCTGATGATGGGTGTCTGGTTCCTGTCGAGCTCGCTGGCGCACACGCTGGCCGGTATCATTGCCAAGCAGACGTCATCGGAAACAGTGGGCGGCGTGGTCGTCGACAGCGCCAGGCAGCTTCAGACGTACACGGAAGTGTTCCAGAGCATCGGCCTGATCGGTATCGGTGTCGGCGTTCTGGTTCTTGTCCTGTCGCCATTCCTGACCAAGGGCATGGCGGGCGTGAAGTAATTTCTGCGTAGCCGCTGGATCACTTCGATCCGGCGGCCACCAACGGCAATCCAGCATCTATCCAGCCGCCTGCCATGCTCATGCCGCCGGTGATATTGTAGACGTTGGTGTAGCCTGCGGCGCGCGCTTTCCCGGTGGCTACGGCAGACCGCACGCCGGAGCGGCAGATAAACGCAATGGCAGCCTCCTTGTTGCCGCCCGCCGCGGCGGCGAGGCGGTCCAGAAAGTCCGTATCCTGAAGGGTGATCAGCGCAGCGCCCGGCGCAACGCCCGTCTCTGCCCACTCCTCCGGCCGGCGCACATCCACCATGAGCACTTTGCCCGGTACGGAATACCGGTGAGCGGTTTGCGCTGACAGGTCCTGTGCGACGGCATGTCCCGCGCCGCTAAGGGCAAACATCGCCGCGACAAGGGAACGGAAGTTCATGACCCTATACCTTCAGGGTGTCAGCCCAGCAATCCGAAGAAGATGATGAAAAGGGCGAAGAACGCGAGGCTGAGGATCGCCGCCACGAGCAGGAAAAACGTCCGCCAGAGCGCCGAGAACCACCCCAGCACATAGGCGCCTTTCAACTGGAAGAACATATGCACGGGCATGGCATAGACGAGCGCGCCCGCCAGACCATCAATCCGGCTGCCCGGCAATTTGACCAGCAGGGCCATCACCACGAACAGCAAGGAGGCAAAGGTCAGCGAGTAAAGCAGGAACACGCCGTGATCGAAGAGCGTCACGCCCTTCTTCCAGAAGAACAGCAGCGCCAGGAAAGGCAGGGAGATCGGCACGAGCAGGAAGGAGAATTTGTAGGCCGTGTTCTCGAACTTGTAGAGCAGGAGATCCGGGTTCTTCAGCTTCTTCCTGATCTTTTCCTTCTGGGCCGCATCCCCGATGCCGATATTGACGTGCCCGTCTTCGACGGCCCTGGTCCAGGCCTCCTGCCAGGTGCCATCCGTCTGCGCATGATAGATCACGCCGTCCGCGCCAACACTTGCCGCCGCCTCGATGCCGCCTTCGCCAGCCGGCGGTCCGGATACGGGCTCTTCGGCTTGCTGGGCCGGGGCTGCCTCGGCAGGTGCGCCGGTTTCCGGAACGCGGACGGCTATGCCTTCGTCGGCGAGGTCCGCATTGACGTCGCGGATAATTTCGCCGGCAAGGCCAGGGTCTGGATTGCTTGCGACGTTCGGTCCGCCGGTCAGCGAGAAGACGAAGAACATCAGGAAGATGGTGAACAGGAAAGCCGCGAGCGGCGAGACATACCGGGCGCGGCGGCCGACGATGTAATCGTGCGTCAGTGTGCCGGGCCGCAAGGCGAGCTTCGGCAGGGTCCGCCACATCCGTCCGTCGAAATGGAGGATGCCGTGCAGCGCTTCTTCGGCGAGATGCAGGAGTGAGCGATGGATATGGGCGGGCTGGCCGCAATTGCCGCAGAACTTGCCCGTTATCACCGCGCCGCAGTTGATGCAGGGGCCAGGTTCGCCGTGCCCGCGGCCTTCGCTGTCCTGGATCGCCTTGGAGGCGAGGCCCGCGGTAATCAGCGCGCCGCCCGCTTCGAGTTCACTGCTCATGTCTTCTGCCCCAGGCTCTGACACGCGTGTGTAACGCTGCGTCAGCACACCGCCAAGGGTCTCAGCGCCTTAACCTGCGCCGCCGACTGTCAGTGACCCGACTTTGAGCGTTGGCTGTCCGACGCCGACCGGGACGGACTGGCCCGCCTTGCCGCAAACGCCGACGCCGTCATCCATCGCGAAATCATTGCCGATCATCGTGACGTCCGACAGCACCGTCGGACCATGACCGATCAGCGTGGCGTTCTTGACGGGGGCAATGATCTTTCCGTTCTCGACGAGATAGGCCTCTGTGCACTGGAAAACGAAATTGCCGGACGTGATGTCGACCTGGCCGCCGCCGAAATCGACGGCCCAGAGGCCGCGCTTGATCGAGGCAACGATTTCGTTCGGGTCGCGGTCTGCGCCCAGCATCACGGTGTTGGTCATCCGCGGCATGGTCTGCGATTCGTAGCTTTCGCGGCGGCCATTGCCGGTGGGCTCCATGCCCATCAGGCGGGCGTTCATGCGGTCCTGCATGTAACCCTTGAGGATGCCGTCCTCGATCAGCACGGTGCGTTGGGTGGGTGTGCCTTCGTCGTCAAAGGAGAGCGAGCCGCGGCGCGCCTCGATGGAGCCGTCATCGATGACGGTGACGCCCTTGGCGGCGACCTGTTCGCCGATGCGGCCGGCATAGACGCTGGTGCCCTTGCGGTTGAAGTCGCCCTCAAGGCCGTGGCCGACCGCCTCGTGCAGCAGCACTGCGGGCCAGCCGGGGCCGAGCACGACTTCCATCTCGCCGGCGGGGGCGGGGATCGATTGCAAATTTACTTCGGCCTTGCGGATCGCGCGGCGCACCATTGCCTGCCAGCGGTCCGGCTGGATCCATTCCTCGTAGGCCGCGCGGCCGCCGGCGCCGGAGCCCGCGGATTCGCGGCGGCCGTTTTCTTCCATCGTCACCGAGACGTTGAGGCGGACGAGGGGGCGAACATCATGGAAATGGGCGCCGTCCGGGCGCAGGATATCTACTTCGGTGTGGCTGCCGGACAGCGAGACTGAGACCTGGACGACGCGCGGATCGGCGGCGCGGGCGAACGCGTCGATCTCGGCGAGCAGGCTCGTCTTGTCGGTGAAGCCCGGGTTCAGGGTGGGATCAATCGGGGCATAGAGGCGGCGGTTGGTGGGCTGCGGACCGGCGGCGAGCGTGCCCGCATAGCCGCGCTTGGCCTGGGCGGCCGTGCCGGCGGCGCGGCGGATGGCGTCCAGCGTCAGCTGCGAGGCATAGCCGGCGCCCTGGGCTTCGCCCGCGACGACCCGCAGGCCGAAACCCTGATCGGTGTCGTAGGCTGCGGATTTAAGTCGTCCGTCATCGAATACGAAACTCTCCGAGCGAGACCGCTCGATGTAGAGGTCGGCATCATCCGCGCCCCGGGCTGCATCGGACAGCAGCGGCAGGGCGTCGGTCACGTCAAAGGGCAGGGGTGTGTCGGTCATCCCTGCAAGATGCGGCGCGCGCCGGTCTTGGGCAAGCGGTGTTATGTCAATTCGTGGTGACGCTGAACCGGGCAAGCTGGCGGTCGGTCTGCGGGAACTCCGGGTTCAGCTCTTTCGATTTCACGAAATCATAATAGGCGCCCTGGATGTCGCCCGTGCTCTCACGGGCAATCGCCCGGTTATAATAGGCGGCGTAGAGGTCCTCGGAATTCAGCTCGATCGCCTTTTCCAGCGAGGCGAGGGCGGCGGGATAGTCTTTCTTGAAGATCAGGGCGGCGCCTTCGTTCAGCCAGGTGGCGCCGGTTTCTGGCCGCATGCGCTTGGCCACCGCATAATCGCTGAGGGCCGTATCATAATCGCCCTGACGCATCCGGAGCACGCCGCGATTCGTGTACGTGGCTGCCTTGTTGGAGACGTTCAGCGTCTCCAGCTGCAGGGCGCGGGTGCAGATTTCTTCTGCATCGGAGGGCTGGGTGAGGCCGTATTTCGCGGCATCGTAGCAATCGCGGGCCATCCCGCCGCCGATGACGGTCACCTGGGCGCTGGCGAGTGGGGCGAAGATGGCAGCACACGCTGCAAGAGCGAAGACCCGGAACATGCTTTACTCCCTGTATTTCTATGGCTGAGGAGATAACACGAATTCGCGCGTGCGGCGATGCGCTGCGACAATTTTGAGCGCGCAAGGGTCTGGGGTTAAGGCCGGGGCTGGTATAGGAAGTTTGCGAATCCAAGCTCCCAAATCCGGGCCTGTGCCTGAAACGCTACCGAGGTTTTTTAACTTGCGACACCTGATTGCCGCCTTGTCCGCCATCCTGTTTGCCTCGCCCGCCTTTGCGGCACTGCCCGAGGACGGCGCGATCAACTTCCAGCCGGCGGCGACGCGCATCGCAGAACGGATCCACGATTTCCACCTCGTGCTGCTCTGGGTCATCACGCTGATCACGGCGCTGGTCACAGTGCTGCTGATCTGGGTGATGGTGCGCTACAGCCGCGCCGCCAACAAGACGCCGCGCAAGTTCAGCCACAATACCACGGTTGAAGTCATCTGGACGGTTGTGCCGGCCCTGATCCTCGTTGGGATCGCGAGCCTGTCATTCCCCAATCTCTACTATCTGGGCGTCACGCCGAACCTTGGCCAGATCTCGGCGACCTCCAAGGCGCTGCTCGCTGAAGGCAGGACAGCCGAGCATCTTGCCTACACCAAGAACTATTTTCCGGATGCGGCCGAGAAGGGCTTCGTGAACATCAAGTTTCAGGGCAACCAGTGGAACTGGACCTATACGTACATGGATATCAAGGACGACTCCGATACCGCCGTCGAGTTCGTCTCCAACGGCATCCACACGGGGCGTCCGTCGGACAAGGCAAACTACGAAGCCGCCACCGGCCGGACCGATTTTGACAGCCAGCCGACGAACTACGCCGTTGATTATCCGATGGTCATCCCGGCCGGCCGGTACATTCGCTACTACACGGCCGCCGCAGACGTGATCCATTCCTGGACCGTGCCGGCCTTTGCCGTGAAGACCGACGCCATCCCGGGGCGCCTCAACGAAGGCTGGTTCCTCGTGGAAGAGCCCGGCGTGTACTATGGTCAGTGCTCGGAGCTTTGCGGCATCAATCACGCCTTCATGCCGATTGAGGTGCGCGTTGTTCCCCAAGGACAGTTCGACCGTTGGGCCACGCTTATGAAGGCCGGCGATTTCGACGCCGCCGCAGCATCGGTGCGCCAGATCGCATCGATCGCGTCTGAAACCAAACTTGCCTCCTCCAACTGATTTTTCGAAGAAGAGTACGACCAATGCCCATGGATGAAATTGCCCTCGATCACGCCCACGCGCATGATCACAAACCCGGCTTCTTCACACGCTGGTTCTTCTCGACCAACCACAAGGATATCGGGACGCTTTACCTCGTCTTCGCGCTGGTTGCCGGTATCGTCGGTTATTCGCTGTCCGGCCTGATCCGCTGGGAACTCGCACAGCCGGGCATCGGCCCGCTGCTCTGGATCCAGACCAGTTTCTTCGGCCTTGAGGGCGACGCCGCCATCACCGCAGCCAAGCACATGTACAACGTCGTGATCAGCTATCACGGCCTCGTCATGATCTTCTTCATGGTGATGCCGGCCCTGATCGGCGGCTTCGGCAACTGGTTCGTTCCGCTGATGATCGGCGCGCCCGACATGGCGTTCCCGCGCATGAACAATATCTCCTTCTGGCTGACGGTCGCCGCCTTCATTCTTGCCTGTATCTCGATGGTAGTGCCCGGCGGCCTTGGCGGGAACGGCTTTGGTGGCGGTTGGACACTTTATCCGCCGCTGTCCTCGACCGTTGGCCACCCCGGCCAGTCGATGGACCTTCTGATCCTGTCGCTGCACACAGCCGGTATCGCCTCCATCCTCGGCGCCATCAATTTCATTGTGACCATCCTCAACATGCGCGCTCCTGGCATGACGATGCACAAGATGCCTCTCTTTGCCTGGTCGATCCTGGTGACGGCTGTGCTGCTGCTGCTCGCATTGCCGGTGCTCGCCGGCGCACTGACCATGCTGCTGACCGACCGTAACTTCGGTTCGCAATTCTTTGTCGCCAATGGCGGCGGCGACCCGGTCATGTTCCAGCACCTGTTCTGGTTCTTCGGCCACCCCGAAGTGTACATCATGATCCTGCCGGCCTTCGGCATCGTCAGCCACATCGTCTCGACCTTCTCCAGAAAGCCGATCTTCGGCTATCTCGGTATGGCCTACGCGATGGTGTCCATCGGTGTGATCGGTTTCGTCGTGTGGGCGCACCACATGTACACCGTCGGTATGAACGTTGACCTGAAGGCCTACTTCGTTGCGGCCACAATGGTGATCGCGGTGCCGACCGGCATCAAGATCTTCTCATGGATCGCCACGATGTGGGGCGGATCGATCGACTTCAAGGTTCCGATGCTCTGGGCCATTGGCTTCATCTTCCTGTTCACCGTGGGCGGTGTGACGGGCGTCGTGCTGGCCAACGCCGGTATCGACCATGCCCTGCACGACACCTACTACGTCGTCGCCCACTTCCATTACGTGCTGTCGCTCGGCGCCGTGTTCGGCCTCTTCGCGGGCTGGTACTACTGGTTCGAGAAGATGTTCGGCGTGAAGTACAACAGCTTCCTCGGCGGCGTGCACTTCTGGCTGATGTTCATCGGCTCGAACGTCCTGTTCTTCCCGCAGCACTTCCTCGGCCTGCAGGGCATGCCGCGCCGCTACATTGATTACAACGAGGGCTTCTCGACCTGGCATTACGTCTCGTCGATCGGCTACGCGATCACGCTCGTCGCCACGTTGATCTTCTTCTTCTCGATCATCGAAGCCGCCGTGCGCCGCCGCAAGGCCACCGTCGACGCACACGGCCATGGCAATCCCTGGGGCGAAGGCGCCACCACGCTCGAGTGGACGCTGCCATCCCCTCCGCCATTCCACCAGTATAACGAACTGCCTGTCGTAACGGGCAAGGGTGGCCACTGACCTCCCCCCGGCCCGCCGCTCCGGGCCGGACAAGACCAGACTTCGGGGCGGCCCTCACGCGCAAGGCGTGCGGGCCGTTTCGCCAACAGAAACCTGAGATGTACCCCTTATGACCGACGCCCTTCTTGTCCCGCAGAAACGGTACGCCACCGCGGTGGACTACCTGAACCTGATGAAGCCGCGCATCATGATGCTGGTGGTGTTCACAGGGTTTGCGGGACTGGTCGCTGCGTCGAGCATGACCGGCGTTTCTATGCACCCCGTGATGGCCGCCATTGCGACGCTCGCCGTTGCGCTCGGCTCGGGCGCCGCCGGCGCGATCAACATGTGGTATGATTCTGACATCGACGCTGTGATGTCCCGGACGTCCACTCGCCCGATCCCTTCGGGCGCTGTGCCGCGTGATGAGGCGCTGGCGCTTGGACTGATCGTGTCCGGCGTGTCGGTGATGCTGATGTGGCTGGCGTCGAACTGGCTCGCAGCGGCGCTGCTCGCCTTCTCGATCTTCTATTACGGCGTCATCTACACAATGTGGCTCAAGCGGGCGACGTCGCAGAATATCGTCATCGGCGGCGGGGCAGGGGCATTCCCGCCGGTCATCGGTTGGGCCGCCGTCACCGGCAACATGCCGCTCGATGCCTGGATACTGTTCGCGATCATCTTTTTCTGGACGCCGCCGCACTTCTGGGCGCTGTCGCTCCTGGCGCACAAGGAATACGCCAAGGTGTCGGTGCCGATGCTGCCGGTCACGCACGGCGCGAAGGTCACGCGCACGCAGATCCTGATCTACACGCTGGTGCTGATGCCGGTTTCACTGCTGCCGCTCGCCACTGGCCTTGGCGGCTGGATCTACGGCGCCGCGGCGCTGGGGCTCGGCGCGACATTCATTGCCTACGCTGTTGGCCTGTCGCGCTCGAAAGCCGGCGGTCCGGACGCGGAAGGCGCCGACATGAAGCTCGCCAAGAACACGTTCGTGTTCTCGATCTTCTATCTGTTCGCCCTGTTCGGCGCCGTCCTCCTCGAGCATGCGGCCGGGCTTCACTTTCCATTGGTAGGCGCCTGACATGCCCGAAACGCCGGATCCCGTTGTGCCGCAACTCGAAGGCGAGGCCATCAGGGCCCGCAACAGGCGAAACCTGTGGCTCGGCCTGGCGCTTGCCGGTTTCGTGCTGCTTGTGATGGTCATGACCTTCATTCGCCTCAACACGGCGGCCGGCGTATCGGATCGCATGTGATGGCCCTGTCAAACAACACGATTGCAGGGATTGCGGCGGCCGGCGTGGCGGGCATGCTCGGCCTCGCCTTCGCAGCCGACCCCCTCTACGACACCTTCTGCAAGGTGACCGGTTTTGGCGGCACGACGCGGATCGCAACCGAAGGCCCGTCCGAGATCCTCGCCCAGACCATTGAAGTCCGGTTTGATGCCAACGTGGCAGATGTGCCGCTCGTGTTCCGGCCGCTGCAGACGACCCAGACCGTACAGATCGGCCAGCACGGGCTGGCCTTCTACGAAGTCGCGAACCCGACGCAGCAGGAAGTGCGCGTTATCGCGAGCTATAACGTGACCCCCCACATGGCCGGGCCCTACTTCAACAAGCTGGAATGTTTCTGCTTTTCCGAGCGTGTGATTGCGCCGGGCGAGACGCGCAAGCTGCCCGTCGTCTACTTCATCTCGCCGGACCTGGTGGCAGACCGCCTGGCCGGGCAGATAGAGACCATCACGCTCAGCTACACTTTCTTTGACAGTTCGTCGTATTCAAGCCCGGCCGAAGGGGATGTGGCCGAGGGTGCGGCGAATTCGGCAGCACCCGGCTGAATCGGTTGCAACGTGGCTGGGGCGCACGTTAAACAGCCCCAAGGTTCAGGGATTCCATAGGGGATTTGACTCTCATGTCTGGCAGCGACGTCCAACACGACTACCACCTCGTCAACCCGTCGCCCTGGCCTCTGATCGGCTCGATGGCAGTGTTGACGCTGGCCATAGGCGCCGTGGTTTACATGAAGGGCCTGTTCGGCCTCGCCGAAGGCACCTGGTGGGTGATGGCGCTCGGCTTCGCGATGGTCTTCTGGGTCATGTTCGGCTGGTGGGCGCAGGTGGTCAAGGAAGGCCGCACGGGCGATCATACCCCAGTCGTCGAGATCGGCCTGCGCTATGGCATGATCCTCTTCATCGCGTCTGAAATCATGTTCTTCGTGGCCTGGTTCTGGGGCTTCTTCGAGTTTTCGATCTTCTCCGATGCGCGCGTGGGCAACACCTGGGACGCGGCCAATCCGATCTTTCAGGAGGGCCTCGAGCGCTTCAAGCAGTTCCCGCCGGCGGACGTGACCACGTTTGATCCGTTCCACCTGCCGCTGATGAACACGCTGGTCCTGCTGCTCTCCGGCACGACGGTGACCTGGGCGCACCATGCGCTGCAGCACGGCGACATGAAGAGCGCCAAGCTCGGCCTCTTCATCACGATCCTTCTGGGTATGCTGTTCACCGCGCTTCAGGTGCTCGAATACAGCCATGCCGGTTTCACCTTTGACGGCACGCTCTACGGCTCGGCCTTCTTCATGGCGACGGGCTTCCACGGCGCCCACGTCGTCATCGGTACGATCTTCCTGATCGTCTGCCTGATCCGGATGTATGCCGGCAACCTGACCCCGAAGAAGCACCTCGGCTTCGAATTCGCGGCCTGGTACTGGCACTTCGTGGACGTGGTGTGGCTCTTCCTCTTCGCCTTCGTTTACGTCACGCCCTACCTTGTATTCGAAGCGGGCAAGTAAGGCGGTCCATGCACCGTTGCTGAAATCGAAGCCCGCCGGTGCGACACGCTCCCGGCGGGCTTTTCACTGTCTGGAAGGACTGGCCCGATGACCTTCAAGCCTTATCCCCTGCTGACGCTGTTTGCGGCGATCTCGGTCGTCATCCTCGTCATGTTCGGCAACTGGCAATGGGCGAAGTATGAGGCCAGGCTCGCGGCCGCGGGGGAGGAGCCCGCCTGGACAACCGTCTCGGGCACACGGGTGCCGGGAACTGTGCGGCAGGTCTATACACTCACCGGCGCCGACGCGGCCTGGCGGGATGCGGTGCTCGTGGACCTCGGCGAGACGGCCGTCTTCGTCCCGCAGACCATCCATTACAGCATGGACGCCCCGCCGCCTTCAGCCCTCGAGGCGCCTCAGGCCTTTACCGCGCGCGGCATCTGGCACGAGGCCAGCCACCGCAACGCTTTCTCGACGCCGGATGATCCGGCGGCAGGAAAGTTCTCGGCTTTTGACCCGGCGGAGCTGGCGAAGACCCTGCCTCGTGACCTGGCCGCCAAGACCGACCCGCGCGTCTTCGAGCCGGAAACGCTGGTGCGCACCGATGGCGCATCGCCCGAGCCGGTGAACAACCCGTTTGTGCGGCCGGAACTGGAGTCGCGGCTGACGCCGGAACGGCATTTTGGCTATGCGCTGACATGGTGGGGCCTCGCCATCGGGCTGATCGGTGTGTATCTGGCGCTGCATCATCAGCGCGGACGGCTCCGCTTCAGGGGAACGCAGAACCCGTGAAATATATCTCCACAAGGGGCCTCGCGCCGGAAACCGGCTTTGCCGAAGCCTGCCTTGCCGGCCTTGCGCCCGATGGCGGGCTCTACGTTCCGAAAGACTGGCCGCGGATCGAACCGGCTCGCCCCGGCGAGCCCTATGCCGAGGTTGCAGCGCGTGTCCTTTCGGCCTTCGCCGGCGACGCGGTCCCGGCGAGCGACATGCAGTCCATCTGCCGGGGCGCCTATGCGAGCTTCGCGCACCAGGCGGTCGCGCCGCTGACCCAATGGGGCGCCGGCACATGGCTGATGGAATTGCACCACGGGCCGACGCTGGCGTTCAAGGACGTCGCGATGCAGCTGATCGCGAAGCTCTACGACTACCTGCTGGCCAAATCCGGCGACATGCTCACCATTGTCTGCGCCACGTCCGGCGATACCGGCGGCGCGGCCGCAGCGGCGTTTGCCGGCGCCCGGCAATCGCGTCTCGTGATCCTGCATCCGCATGAGCGCGTCTCGCCCGTGCAGCGCCTCTTCATGACGACGACGGGCGCGGCGAACATCCTCAACATCGCCACCGATGGCGACTTTGATGATGCGCAGTCCATCGTGAAGTCGCTGTTTGCGGACACTGGCTTTTCGCGCACGGTCAATCTCTCCGGCGTAAACTCGATCAACTGGGCGCGCATCGCGGCCCAGTGCGTTTACTACGCGACGTGCCAGGCGCAGCTGCGCGGCGCGCCGATCCGCTTTGTGGTGCCGAGCGGCAACATGGGCGACGCGCTCGCGGGCTATGTCGCGGCGCGCTGCGGACTGCTGACAGGCGGCTTCGAAGCCGTGTGCGCCGTCAACGAAAACGACGCGCTCGCGCGCCTGTTCAGCGCGGGCCGTATGACGCGCACCTCAGCTGTGGCGACGCCCAGCCCGGCGATGGATATCTCGGTGCCGTCGAATTTCGAGCGGCTGCTTTATGAAATCACCGGCCGCGATGCAGGCGCCGTGCGCGCCACATATGCCGCCTACGCGCAATCGGGCGATACGGCTTTGCCGGACGGTGCGCCGACGAAACTCTCCTGCTCGGGCCTCTCGGCGGCCTCCATCAACAATGGCGACACGCTGGCCGAAATGGAACGCTTCCGGCAGGAAACCGGCTGGCTGGTCTGTCCGCACACGGCGGTTGGCACCGCGCTCGCGCGCCGCCTGCCGGCCAGGGACGTTGCGACGGTGGTGCTTGCCACCGCTGCCGCATCGAAGTTTCCTGAAACGGTGGCCGCAGCCACGGGGCAGGATGCGCCGCTTCCGGTTCGCTGCGAAGCGCTGAAGGGGCAGGGCGAAGTGTTCGAGCGTGTGGCGTCGGACCTCGGCGCGGTGCGGGCCCGCGTTCTCGACTTTGCGCGTTGAGCCCGCCGCATGGGCGCGCGTTCGGATACGCTGATCACCACGGCGCGCCTCAACATCGGCCAGCCGCGCCGGCAGGATTATGAGGACTGGGCGCAGCTGCGACGCGCCAGCCGTTCCTATATCGAGCCGTGGGAGCCGCTCTGGCCGGTCGATGCGCTGTCGCGGGGCGACTGGAGCCGGCGGCTGTCGGCCTGGTCTTCGGCGCGCAAAGCGGGGACGGCCTATGTGTTGTTGATCCGCCGCGCCGGCGACGGGGCGCTGATCGGCGGGTTATCCTTCACGCATGTCCGGCCCTGGCCAGCCGATAGCGCCAGTCTTGGTTACTGGCAGGGTCAGGCTTTCGAAGGGCAGGGCTATATGCGCGAAGCGGTCGCCGCGTCCTGCAGCTGGGCGTTCTCGGATCTCGGCCTCTGGCGTATCGAAGCGGGAATTGTGCCTGGAAACGAGCGCTCCCGCCGCGTTCTCGAGGGCACGGGATTTGCTGAAGAAGGGCGGGCCGCCGCCTATCTCGAAATAGCCGGGATACGCCGCGACCATATCCTTTTCGGTCTCGTCAGGCCGGGGCCGGACCGCTAGGTAGACTGAATGGCACTTGCAAAACCTGTACAGGCTCAAGGCAGCTGGCACTGGCGCTCCGAGCCGGGCCGTCTCGAGATCGAGGCGCCGACCGGTACCAGCTTGTCGGACCTCGGCGGCGTCTGGTCGATCGACGCCCTCGAAAAGATGCTCGAAGGCCTCAGCCGTGGCCGGCTCGCGCGCGTGTTTGCGACAGGAGACGGCCCCGTCCGCTGCCCCCTTCGCCTCTCCAGCGGGCATGACATCCACCTCGTCGGCGCCTTCATCAGCGAAACCGAAGCGCGCGGCATGTTGCTCACCGGTGAGGACTTCCCCGAATTCGACCCCGTAGACCTGAAACCGGGGCCTGACCTCGTGCCCGTTTACCAGCCGATCATCTCGCTGCGCGATGGCCGCGTCGTCGGGTTTGAAGCGCTCGCGCGCTGGACCGGGCCGGGCCTCACAACGCCGCCGAGCCGCTGGGAAGACCAGGCGCTCGCCTCCAACATGCTGATCCGCTCGGCCGAAACGCTGGCCGACCTTCGCCGCGAAGCGCGCCGCGACGACCTGTTCATGCACGTGAACCTGACGGCGCGTGAGCTGACGAAAAGCACTATCCCTGCCCTTATCGATGCCCTGATGAACAGCTACGACCTGCCGAAGCGCGCCATCCGCGTCGAGCTGACCGAGCAGGCGGCCCTGCGCGACGAAACGAAGACACTCGCCTCCGCGATGGCGCTGAAGGCTGTCGGCGCGGGTCTCGTGCTGGATGATTTCGGCACGGGGCATTCGTCCTTCGCATGGCTCGCCGACCTGCCATTCGACAGCCTGAAGATCGATCATGGGCTGACCGCTAAGCTCGGGCAGGCGCGCACCGATACGATCCTTGCGACCATTACCTTGCTCGCCAGCCGCCTGAACATGTCGACCACAGCCGAAGGCGTCGAGAAACGTGAAGATGCTGCCCGCCTGCGGGCGCTCGGTTTTGACAATGCGCAGGGGTTCGCCTTCTCGAAGGGCATCGATGCGAAGGCCGCGCTCAGTTTCCTTAAGGGGTGACGCGCATTCCCGGTTCGCTGTCAGCCTGCCGCTGATATCTCGCGCGCCATGAACAGCATCATCGGCCGCATCCGGTCCGGATACTCGACGAACGGCGCAACATCCCTGAAACCGAATGTCCGGTAGAGCCCGATGGCCTCGACCATGTCGCGCGTTGTGTCCAGGCGCATGGTTCGGAAGCCGTCCCTTGAGGCCATCTGCAGCAGGGCATCGCAAAGCTTTCGCCCCAGGCCCCGTCCGTTCGCGGAGGATCGCACGAACAGGCGCTTCATTTCGCACGTGTCCTCATCGATCCGCTTGTAGGCGACACCGCCCAGAATTTCACGCGCGTCTTCAGCGATCAGCATACGCCCGTGTGGCGGCGCGTAGAGGTCAGTGAGAGACAGGAGTTCAGCGTCCAGCCCCTGATGACCGAAAGCCATTTCGACCAGCCAGGGATCATTCCTGTAGCGTTCCCGGCACCAGGCCACATACTCCGAGATCAGTCCGCCGAAGGCGGCCACATCCAGCGGCGAAGCAGCTTCATGGATCGTTATGGACGAAGTATTCATGCGTTCCCCGCGCCCGATTGAAGCCTCGAGAGATCGACGCCTAGCCGCGTCATCGCGTGGCGCCACTTGTGTTCATAGGCGTCGCCGAACACGAGATCGGAGTCCGGCTCGCAGACCAGCCAGGCATTCTCCGCAAGTTCACTTTCCAGCTGACCTGCGCCCCAGCCTGCATAGCCAAGCGCAAACACAGACTGGCGCGGCGGCGTTGATGAAGCAACGAGTCCCAGAATATCACGTGTCGCCGTCATGCAGATGTCGCCATCGACTTCCATCGTCGCGCCTTCGCATATCACATCATCCGTATGCAGAACAAATCCGCGTTCGGTGGCGACGGGCCCGCCATCAAGCACGGTTACGCCGCGCAGGGAGATTTCCATCTCCACACCCATCTGCTCCATCAGGTCCTGGAGATCGACACCCTCGACTGGCTTGTTGAGCACGATTCCCATCGCGAATTCCGGCGTATGCGCGCACAGGAGGATGACTGACCGCTCGAAGCGCGTGTCGCCGATCCCCGGAAGGGCGATCAGGAGCTTGCCGGTGAGGTCGGTCTCGATCTGCATGCCTGTCTCCGGGCCAGAGGCTGGGCCAGCCGGAACCCGATTGCAAGCAAAAACGCGCCCGGCCGCTTCGGGCTGCCGCCGGGCAATGCCTTGCAGGTGGGCCCGCTTCAGCCTATCTCGGCGGTGAAACAAAGGAGACTTCCCCATGACCATCAAAGTTGGTGACAAGCTGCCTGAAGCCACCTTCATGGAAATGACGGCCGATGGCCCGAAGCCCGTTACAACAGCGCAGGTTTTCGCCGGCAAGACGGTCGCCCTGTTCGCCGTTCCCGGCGCCTACACACCGACCTGCTCGGCCCGCCACCTGCCGGGCTACGTGGACAAGGCCGCCGAGTTCGAAGCCAAGGGCGTGTCGGAAATCGTCTGCACCTCGGTCAATGACGTGTTCGTCATGGGCGCCTGGGGCAAGTCCTCGCACGCGGAGGACAAGATCCGCATGCTGGCCGACGGCAACGGCGCCTTCGCGCAGGCCATTGGCCTTGAGCTCGATGCCTCGGGTTTCGGCATGGGCAAGCGCTCGCAGCGCTACTCGATGCTGGTAAAAGACGGCGTCGTGGCAGAGCTGAACGTGGAGCAGGGCGGCGAGTTCAAGGTGTCGGCCGCCGACTATCTGCTCAGCCAATTGTGATCAGCCGTTAACAGACCTTAACCGAATACCACCATGATCGGCTTGCTCGGGGAACGGGCAGGCCGATTTTGCGTCGTAGTTTATTGAATAACGGCAAATCCCTCCCTATCTGACGATCAATCGCGTTTGCGAAGAGGGACATAATGGACATCATCATCGCCGCTTTCCTGCTGATTTTTCTGGCTGGCATCATCGCGCTCTTCGGCGCCCTGAAGTTCGTGCCGCAGGGCTATAACTGGACCATTGAGCGCTTCGGCCGCTACACCCGCACGCTGGTGCCGGGGCCGCACGTCATCAACCCGTTCTTCGACCGGGTCGGGCGCAAGATGAACATGATGGAAACCGTACTCGACGTGCCGCAGCAGGAAGTGATCACGCGCGACAACGCGATGGTCTCCTGCGATGCCATCGTCTTCATCCAGGTCATCGACGCGGTCCAGGCCGCTTATGAGGTCAACAACCTCCTCAACGCGATCACCAACCTGTCGCTCACCAACATCCGTACGGTCGTCGGATCGATGGACCTCGACCAGGTGCTGTCGAACCGCGACGAGATCAACGCACGCCTTCTGACCACCATCGACGCTGCCACGCTGCCCTGGGGCGTGAAAGTCACACGCATCGAGATCAAGGATCTCACCCCGCCAGCCGATATCACCGAAGCGATGGCCCGCCAGATGAAGGCCGAGCGCCTGAAGCGCGCTGAAATTCTCACCGCTGAAGGCGAGAAGCAGTCGGCCATCCTAAAGGCCGAGGGCCAGAAGCAGTCGCAGATCCTACAAGCCGAAGGCCGGCGCGAAGCCGCGTTCCGCGACGCCGAAGCCCGCGAGCGCGAAGCCGAAGCCGAAGCCAAAGCAACCACCATGGTGTCGGAAGCGATCTCCAAGGGCGACGTCAACGCGATCAACTACTTCCTCGGCCAGGCCTATGTGGCCGCGTTTGAGAAACTCGCGACCTCGCCGCAGCAACGCACCGTCATCATCCCGGCGGAGTTCTCCTCGATCCTCGGCACCATTGAAGGCATTCGCGGCCTGACGGACTCGGCGAAGGCGGTGAACAACTCGCCCAAGCCGGCCACCGGCAGCCAGACCGGCGCCGGTGCGTGGACAGGCAGCTGATCCGGCAACCATCTGCACAAAGGAGTGAACGATCATGGATGAACTGCTCTCCCAGATCACCTGGTGGCACTGGCTGGCGCTCGCGCTGATCCTGTTCAGCGCCGAAATGCTGACCGGCACGTTTGACTTGCTGATGGCGTCGATCGCAGCGGTGTTCACCGCGATTTTCGCTGCAGCCGCGCCAGAAACTGCGACGGCCTGGCAGATCGAGATCCTGGTCTTCACGTTGGTCTCAGCGGCGCTGATCTTCATCAGCCGCTTCGTCTTTCCCGGCCTGCGCAAGGCCTCGCCGGAACACCCGACCTTGAACAAGCGCATGGCCAGCCTCGTCGGCCAGCGCGGTGAAGTGACCCGCAACTTTGTCAGCGGCCAGGGTCAGGTGAAGATCGGCGACACGGTCTGGGGCGCAGAAGCCGCCGACGGTCAGGCCGCAATTGTGATTGGCGATGCGATTGTCGTTGAAGCGACGCGCGCGAACATGGCCATCGTGCGCAAGGCGTAGCTCAGTCCGTATCCGGACGGCCCGCCTGTTTCGGGTCCAGCTTAGGCGCGGGCGCGAGGCGCATCACTTCCGTCTGGAAGCGCTCATCCTCGCCCGCGACCAGATAGGGCAGCGCCTTGCAGATCGCGTCGCCCAGCGGTTCGAACCAGGTCAGGTCGGCCTGCGAAAAGTCCGACAGGACGTAGGGCATCACCAGCGACTTGTCCCCCGGGTGGCCGACGCCCACTCGGATCCGGCGTACGTCTGGCCCCAGATGCGCAATCGCCGAGCGCACGCCATTGTTGCCTGCCGCCCCTGCGCCCGTCTTCATGCGCAGACGGCCCGGCGCAAGGTCGATCTCGTCATGCAACACGATCACGGCCCCGGGCCCCACCTTGTAGAAGGTGCACGCCTTCGACATCGCGCGGCCGGACTCGTTGTAGAAAGTCTGCGGCTTGAGCAGCAGCACCTTCTGCCGCCCTGCCTGTGTCTCGACGGCGCCTTCTGAGATTTCGCCATCAAACTTTGCGCGCCACGGCCCAAACCCGTGTTCGGCGTGAATCCGGTCGAGCAGCAGGAAGCCGGCATTGTGCCGGTTCTTCGCGTACTTCGCGCCTGGATTTCCCTGTCCGGCCAGGATCAGCATCGCCCGTCCATCCGTCTTTCATCCGCCCCGGAATCGAAGAGGCCGCCCGCTTGTGACGGGCGGCCTCCGAGAAGTCCAGAATGGATTACTTCTTGCCGGCAGGCTTTGCCGGGGCTTTGGCAGGCGCAGCGCCCTTGGCAGGGGCAGCTGCGCCGCCGGCCGGAGCTTTCGCCTTGGCGGCCGGGACAGCCGCCGCCGCCGGTGCTGCGGCTGGCTCTTCTTCGGACTTGCCGCCGCGGCCTGAGATGGTTGCGATCGTGAAGTCGCGGTCCGCGATCGCCGGGCTCGCATCAGCAGGCAGTTTGATGTCCGAAATCTTGACGTTGTCGCCAACTTCGAGCGCCGAGATATCGGCTTCGAGATATTCCGGGATACGGGCTGCTGGAACGTTCAGCTCGACCGAGTGGCGAACGACGTTGAGCGTGCCGCCCTTCTTGAGGCCCGGGCATGTTTCCTGGCCCTTGAAGTGCACGGGCACCTCGACCTTGATGATCTGGTCGGGCTCGACGCGGCGCAGGTCAACGTGCCACGGCTGGTCGGAGACCGGGTGCATCTGGATGCCCTGCGGGATGACCAGTTGTTTCTCGCCTTTGTAGATCAGGGTGGCGGTCGTGTTCAGGAACTGGCCTGTCTCGATCGCCTTGATCACTTCCGGTTTGCGCAGGTTGATCGCCACAGGCGCGAGTTCGCCGCCATAGAGAACGCCGGGCACGAAGCCCTCGCGGCGTGCTTCACGGGCGCCGCCGGTGCCGACGCGCGCGCGCACGTCAACATTGAATACGATTTTATGCTTGGACATGTGTTTTCCTTTCGCCCTGGACCGTGTCTTCGCGTCGGAAGGTCGGAACCTGACAGGCACGGCCTGACGCCGTCCTTTGAAGGCGGGCGTATAGGGGAAGGACCCCGCGAACGCAAGCGGGACAAACGGGCGATGCGCCGCTGCCGGTCGGGTGATCGGCAGTTATCGTATTGCACTAAGGAGGCATATCGTATAACGATATTAAATGCCAATACTCGGACAAGGCCGCCGCATGTCGAGAGGGCTCGCCCCCGCAGGCCTTCTTCCTGTTGATGGCCGCCGGCACGTTTGCCGCCATCGGCGAGCTTCATGTGATCCTGCGCAAGACGATCCGCGGCGTTGCCCGGACGGCGCGTCACCTCTGGCGGATGTGCTTGTCGATGTTCATCGCGTCAGGCTCGCTCTTCTTCGGCCAGCCGCAGGTCTTCCCGCAATGGTTCCACGACACGGCCGCGCCGGTCTGGCTCGGCCTCTTCCCGATCTTCGCGATGCTGATCTGGCTGGTGATCGTCCGTCTGCCGCGCCAGCTAAGGCCTGAACGCGTCCGCCACGTCGCTCATCCAGCGGATGACATGATCCTTCTGCTCGAGCGGCGACTTTCCATTGCGCACGAGGATCAGGTCGAGGTCAGGCACCATGACCGTGTACTGGCCTTCATAGCCATTCGACGAGAAACTGCCCGGTCCGGCCATGCCGAGCCACCAATGCGCGCCGTATCCCATAGCTTCGGTCGGCGGCACGGGTGTCGGCGTACGCGCATAGTCCACCCAGCCGTCCGGCAGGATGCGCATGCCATCCCAAACTCCATCTCGCAGATACAGCAACCCGAAGCGGGCAAAGTCGCGCGCCGTGCAGAAGCAGAAGGACGAGCCGATGAAGGTGCCCGCCGCATCGAACTTCGGCTCGGCGGACGTCATGCCGATCGGCCCGAACAATTCGCGGAACATGAAGTCCCGGAACGCCTCGCCTGACGCGCCGAGGGCCCGCGCCGCAATCCGCGCGGTGATATTCGTGGTTCCGCTTGCATAGCTCCAGGCGGTACCGGGCGCGTGGATCAGCGGGAATTTCGCCGCGAACCCGCCGACATCGTCCTTGCCAGAACCAAACAGCATCTCGATCACATCCGAGACGCCGGCATCGACATAGTCCTCGGCAAACTTCAGCCCGCTCGACATGCGCAGCAGCTGGTCCAGCGTGATGGCGCGGCGCGGATCATCCGCACCCTGCCACTCCTGCACATCGGCCGGGGCGTGGATGTCGATCTTCCCCTCGCGCACCAGAATGCCGATCAGGGCCTGCGTCATGCTTTTTGCCTGCGACCAGGAATGATGCGTGCTCGGCCGGTCAAATCCAGTCCAATAGCGCTCCGCCACGATCCGTCCGCCCTGAACGGCGAGGAATGCATGCGTCTCGCCCATGCTCGCCGGTGCAGGATCGCTGAAGGCTTGGTCGAGCAGAGGGTTCAGCTTCGCAGCCACGCGCTGAGGCAATTGGCCTTCCGGCCATTCCTGCGTTGGCCAGGGCACATCCGCCGGCTGGACGGGCAAAGGCGGGAGTGTCGTCGTCACAGCTTGTAAACCTTTCGCGCCGTTGCGCTGAACATCGCCGCCTGCGCTGCTTCCGGATAATCCTTCGCGATCTTCTTCAGTCCGTTCCACAGCGTGCGGTAGCTGAGCGACAGGCGGTCGACCGGGAAGTTGCTCTCGAACATGCAGCGCCCGGCGCCGAACACCTTGATTGCGTGCTGATACCAGGGCGCCTGCGCCTCGACGAATTCATCCGAAGACGGGGGTTTTTCCCGCCCGTTCCAGCCAAAGCCATTGTCCGGCATCGCCATGCCGCCGATCTTGGCATAAACGTTCGGGCAGGCGGCGACCTCGGCGATGTCATCTTTCCACTTTGCGAAAATCTCTTCGCGTTTGCCTGCATAGGGGCCGACGCCCAGCGGCGTGCCGAAATGGTCAAGGATCATCACGGTACCGGGTACGGCGCGGGCGAGGGCGGCATAATCCGGCAGCTGATGATGGTAGATCCACGTGTCATAGGTCAGGCCCCGCGCGCCCAGACGCACGACGCCCCTTCGGAAAGCGGCATCCGCAAAAAGGCCTTTCGGTCCGCGTCCCGGAATCGTCAGAGCGCCGGCGTCAGCCTCGAAGGCGCCCGCATGCCGGATGCCGCGGAAACGCCCTTTGGCGGCGGCCGTATGCGCGTCCAGGACAGTATCGAGTTCCGCGAGCCTGAGATCTGCATGCGCTACAATGGCGGCGATCTGGGCCTTGCCGGGAGACTGCGCGGCCCGCTCGGCTGCCGCGGTCACGAACTGCGTTTCGCCGACGGGCTTCATGTGTTCCGGCCCATCGGTGCGGTAGGCCGAGCCGCACTCCATGAACACGGTCTGCACCACCTTGTGCCCGTCCTCCGTGTCCGACCAGAGTTCTTCAAGGTCATAAGACAGCAGCGGCTTCGGCCAGAGGTGATGGTGCGGATCGACTATTTCGCGGCCGGGATCGATCACCGCTTCGCGCACCTGGCTCAGCCATTGCGTATTATTGAACATGTCGTCTCCTCTCAGTCGTGCATCTTGCGTTTGTAGGTTTCGGGCAGAACGAACAGGCCAAACACAAGCGTCACCGACGCGATGATCACGGGATACCAGAGGCCGTTATAGATGTTGCCCGTTGCCGCTACGATGGCAAAAGCTGTCGTGGGCAGGAAGCCTCCGAACCAGCCATTGCCGATATGGTAGGGCAGGGACATCGACGTGTAGCGAATGCGGGTTGGGAACAGCTCGACCAGCATCGCGGCGATGGGTCCGTAAACCATCGTGACGTAGATCACGAGCAGCGCAAGGATGGCGACGACGAGCGGCTTGTTGATCCGGTCCGGAGCGGCGGCCGCGGGATAACCCACCGCGTCCAGCGCCGCCCGGGCTTCAGCCTGGAAGGCCTTGATGGCTTCCGCCCGCGCTTCGCCCCCGAGATTGGCCGTGTCCGGAGCTTTGACGACCGTGTCGCCGATATGCAGCTCGGCGGTCGCCCCGGCTGACAGCGCGACATTGTCATAGCTGACGCCGGCCCGGGCGAGGAAGGTACGCGCCACATCGCAGGACTGGCTGTCGAACGCATTTCGGCCCACAGGGTCAAACTGGAACGAGCAGGCGGCCTGATCGGCATGCACCATCACGGGGGCTGAGCGCTGCGCTTCGGCGAGCGCCGGATTGGCAGCCCAGGTCAGCGCATTGAACAGCGGGAAGTAGGTCGCCGCCGCCAGCGCGCATCCGGCAAGGATAATCGGCTTTCGGCCGATCTTGTCCGACAGCCATCCGAATACGATGAAGAACGGAGTGCCAATCAGCAGTGCAATCGCCACGAGCATATTCGCCGTCAGCCCGTCCACTTTCGTCATGCGCTCCAGGAAGAACAGCGCGTAGAACTGTCCTGTGTACCAGACCACCGCCTGCCCTGCGACAGCGCCGAAGAGTGCGATCAGGACGATCTTCAGGTTGCCCCATTCACCGAAGGACTCTTTCAAGGGCGCCTTTGAGACCGTGCCCTCTTCCTTCATCTTCTGGAACGCGGGGCTCTCGTTCAGTTGCAACCGGATCCAGACCGACACGGCCAGCAGCAGGATCGAGAAGAGGAACGGCACGCGCCAGCCCCACTCCGAAAACGCGTCCGGCGACATCGCGGTGCGCGTGCCCATGATGACCATCAGCGACAGGAACAGGCCCATCGTTGCGGTTGTCTGGATCCAGGATGTGTAGAGGCCGCGCTTGTTGTCCGGGGCATGCTCGGCCACGTAGGTCGCCGCGCCGCCATATTCGCCGCCGAGCGCAAGGCCTTGCAGCAGGCGCATAAGGATCAGGAGGATCGGCGCCAGGACGCCGATCTGGTCATACCCGGGCAGCAAGCCGACCACGAACGTCGACAGGCCCATGATGGCCATCGTGACAAGGAAGGTATTCTTGCGCCCGACCATGTCGCCGATCCGGCCGAACACGACGGCCCCGAAGGGGCGCACGGCAAACCCGGCGGCGAAGGCGGCCAGGGCAAAGATGAAGCCCGTGGTTTCGTTCACCCCGGAAAAGAAGTGCAGCGAGATATACGTCGCCAGCGACCCATAAAGATAGAAATCATACCACTCGAACACGGTGCCGAGAGAGGAGGCAACAATAACGCGGGTTTGTCCTGTCTTTGCGTCTTGCGCTCCGGGCCGGGCGGCGCCGGCCGGTTCCATAGTCATCAATGCCTCCCCGTCGCCTTTGCGGCGTAGCTGTCAGACATCCTTAGGCCATGGCTATGCGGGGTCATGCAACCTTTCGCTTGCCGGTAACGCGCGTTAAGGGTCGAGATATCGCGTTTCACCCGGCGGCCAAAACTGGCTAGGGTGATGTCCGAAAACAGAAACTCCCGAGGAGGCGCCCTGCCATGAGCGACACGTCGAAGACCTATCCCGTTCCCGAAGCTTTCGCCAGGCAGGCGAACCTGACACCGGAAAAATACCGCGCAATGTACGCCGCCTCGATCGCGGACCCCATCGCGTTCTGGGGCGAGCAGGGCAAGCGGCTGGACTGGACGGTGCCCTACACGCAGGTGAAGGATGTCTCATGGGAGACCGGCGACCTGCATGTGCGCTGGTATCATGACGGCGTGCTGAACGTCTCGGCCAACTGCCTTGATCGCCACCTCGCCGCGCGCGGCGACAAGCCTGCGATGATCTGGGAAGGCGACGCACCCGGCGAGACCTACACCATCACATACCGGCAGATGCACATCGCCGTCTGCAAGTTCGCCAACGTGCTGAAAAAGCTCGGCGTGCAGAAGGGTGACCGCGTCACGATCTACATGCCGATGATCCTCGAAGCGGCCTATGCCATGCTCGCCTGTGCGCGGATCGGCGCTGTCCATTCAGTCGTGTTCGGAGGATTTTCGCCGGATGCGCTCGCCGGACGGATCATGGATTGCGGTTCGGACGTCCTGATCACCGCCGATGAAGGCCTGCGCGGCGGCAAGACCGTGCCGCTGAAGGCGAACGCGGACCGGGCCTGCGAGATCGCGGGCGGAATGGTGAGGAAGATGCTCGTCGTCCAGCGCACTGGCGCCGATGTTGCGATGACGGAAGGGCGTGATCACTGGCTGCACGAAATCGGTTCGGACGTGTCTGCGGATTGCCTGCCCGAGCCGATGAACGCCGAGGACCCGCTCTTCATCCTTTATACCTCTGGCTCCACTGGCAAGCCGAAAGGCGTGCTGCATACGACGGGCGGCTATCTCGTCTGGGCCTCGATGACGCATGAATACGTCTTTGACCTCAAAGAGAACGACGTCTTCTGGTGCTCGGCGGATGTCGGCTGGGTCACGGGCCACACGTACATCGTGTACGGACCCTTGGCGAATGGCGCGACCAGCCTGATGTTCGAAGGCGTGCCGACCTATCCGGATGCGAGCCGCTTCTGGAAAGTCTGCGACCACCACAAGGTCACGATCTTCTACACAGCCCCTACCGCTATCCGCGCCCTGATGCGCGAAGGCGAGGGCCCGGTGAAGAAATCTCACCGCCGCTCGCTGCGCCTGCTCGGCACGGTCGGCGAGCCGATCAATCCCGAGGCCTGGGAATGGTATTTCCACGTGGTCGGCGAGGCCCGCTGCCCGATCGTGGACACCTGGTGGCAGACCGAAACCGGCGGCACGCTGATCGTGCCCCTGCCCAACACGACCGACATGAAGCCCGGCGCCGGTTCGCATCCCTTCTTCGGCATCAAGCCGGTGCTGGTCGATGCGGAAGGCCGCGAGCTTGACGGCGCCGCCGATGGCAACCTCCTGATCACCGACAGCTGGCCCGGCCAGATGCGCACTGTGTACGCAGATCACCAGCGCTTCGCCGATACCTATTTCACCGCCTATCCGGGCAAGTATTTCACGGGTGACGGCTGCCGCCGTGACGCGGACGGATTCTACTGGATCACGGGCCGTGTCGACGATGTGATCAACGTCTCCGGCCACCGCTTGGGAACGGCGGAAGTGGAAAGCGCGCTGGTATCTCACGATGCCGTGGCCGAGGCCGCCGTGGTCGGCTACCCGCACGACATCAAGGGGCAGGGCATCTATGCTTATGTGACCCTTCGCACCGGCGTCGTCGCGGATGAGGCGCTGCGCAGGAACCTGGTCCAGCATGTCCGGGGTGAGATCGGCCCGATCGCGTCGCCGGACCTGATCCAGTTCGCCCCTGGCCTGCCGAAGACCCGCTCCGGCAAGATCATGCGCCGCATCCTGCGCAAGATCGCCGAGAACGAATTCGGCAGCCTCGGCGACACGTCCACGCTGGCAGACCCCGAAGTGGTGACCGACCTGATCGAGAACCGGCAGAACCGGTAACGCCCTCATTTTCCGTTGCGGTCGGGCGAGACGATGCGTGTTGCAATGTCGCTGATGTGGCGGATCTGGCTGATGGCGTTCGGCCTCGGTGAGGCTGTTGCGGTCTGGCGATCAGGCCGCCGGCAAATCCACGGTGAACTTCGCGCCGCCCTCGGTGCGGTTCGACGCCCAGACCTTGCCGCGGTGCGTGGCGATGATCTGCTTCACAATGGAAAGGCCAAGCCCGGAATTATTGCCGAAGGCTGTGCCCTTGGGCCTGTCGGTATAGAAACGGTTGAAGATCGTTTCCAGCTTGTCCGGCGGAATGCCAGGCCCTGAATCCTCGACCGTCAGCCGCGCGATCGTGCGCGGGCCGTCATTGGTCTGGTCGAGGCGAACCTCCACCGTCCCGCCGCCGGGGGAGAAGGAGCGCGCATTGTCAATCAGGTTGCGCAGTACCTGGCCCAGCGGACCCTCACGCCCCCGCACCACAAGGCGGGCGCCCATCGTGGCATCCGTGAACGCGACATGCACCGCCATCTCGCCTTCGCCAATGCCTTCATAGGTGCGTACGACGTCGCGAACGAATTTGGCAATGTCGATCTGCTCACTCGGCAGGCGCGTCATCTCCGCCTCAAGGCGCGACGCGTTCGAGATATCCGTGATCAGACGGTCGAGGCGTTTAACGTCGGACGCGATCACCTGGCGCAGCCGCGTCGCCGCGTCGGGATCCTTGACCCGCTCCAGCGTCTCGACGGCCGAACGGATGGACGTCAACGGGTTCTTCAGCTCATGCGCAACGTCCGCTGCAAACTGCTCGTTCGCCTCGATGCGCTCGAGCAGCGCCTCGGTCATGCTCTGGATCGAGGTGGCGAGGTCGCCGATCTCGTCTGTCCGCTGCGTCAGCAGGGGCACGTCGATCTTCTCTGACGCGCCGGACCGGATCCGGTCGGCCGCCAGTGACAGGCGCCGCAAGGGCCGGGCGATCCCGAGCGTGAGCATCACGGACGTGATGAAGGCCATGAGCACCGCAACGCCGATGAACGGCACCAGCGCGACGCGTTCGGCCCGGATGATCTCGTCGATGTCGCTTGCTTCCAGCACCAGCACGCCGACCACGGCCGAAACACGCTGAACAGGCATCGATACGGAGATTACCCGGCTGCCCCGATCGGAGAAGCGCTGGCTCGCCGCCTGTCCGCCGAGGGCGGCAACTTCGAACTCCTCCTCGAAACTCTGGGTACGGAGCGCCTCAGACGTCCGGCGCGGCGAGAAGAAGCCGAAGAATTCGCCTGCCCATTCGGACAGGTCCCGTCCCGCTCGCGCGAGCAGGCCCGGCTCGCTCAGCGCAGGCAGGGCGGCGACGTCGACCTTCTCCGACAGGTAGTAGCTGTCCCCGATCAGTTCGCCGTCCGGCGTGAAGATGCGGGCACGCACGCGCTCGGGCAGGTTCAGCCTTTGCAGCGTTTGGCGCGCGGCGTCCGGGTTCAGGCCGGGCTCCGGCGTGGTGGCGTCATCGGACAGGAGGCTCGAGAAGATCTGCGCCTGCGCTTCAAGGTCCTGCTTCTTCGAGGCGACGAAGCCGGCTCGCATCTCGTTGAGCACCATCGCGCCGATGATCAGGATCGCGAGGCCGGCGAGGTTCGACACGAAGATCAGCCGCGCGATGCGCGAGCCCAGGATCGTCGTGCCGCGCCTCAGGCCCGGGCGGCGGGGGGTATTCCTGTCAGGCATGGCCTTGTCCCCTCAACTCGACGGCCGCGCCAGACTTCAGGCGTCGGCCGCGACGCACATCTTGATGATGCGATCCGGGCTTTTCGGGGGCTCGCCCTTCGCCAGCGCGTCGATGGCGTCCATGCCTTCGGTCACCTGGCCCCAGACGGTGTATTGCCGGTTCAGGAAAGAGGCATCCTTGAAGCAGATGAAGAACTGGCTGTTGGCCGTGTTGGGCTGGTTGGTCCGCGCCATCGAGCAGGTGCCGCGCACGTGCGGCTCGGCGTTGAATTCGGCCTTCAGGTCCGGCTTCTTGGATCCGCCCATGCCGGTGCCTTTCGGGCAGCCAGTCTGCGCCATGAAGCCCTCGATCACGCGGTGGAAGACGATGCCGTCATAAAATCCCTCACGGGCGAGTTCCTTGATACGCTTGACATGGCCGGGCGCCAGATCCGGGCGCAGCGTGATCGTCACGTTGCCCTTCGACGTCTCGAGCAGTAGTGTGTTTTCAAGGTCAGACATCAGGCACTCCGGTTTCCATTTCAGTCATTTAACGTTCGTCTTACTGGCTATTCAATCGCGGCTCTGGCGGCAAGCAGTGCCTGCATGTAAACAGAGGCCGACAAGCTGAAGGAGAACAAGGGATTGGCGGCTATCGTCGGGAGCATTCAGGCCTTCCTGCTGACCATCGTGGCCGCGTTCTACCTGCTATGGGCCGGCGGCGGCACGTTCCCGTTCGCGAACGAGCAGTCGCTCGCCCGCTCCGTGATTGGCCGCCGGGGCATCACCCGCGTACCGTCCCGGCGTGCGTTCCTCTATCTCGGCGTCATGTTGCTGGCGGCCGCTGTAGCGGCTTTCCTGATGGGCGGTTTCAGTGAAGCCTACTCGAAGTCGAAAATGGTGTTAGCGCCCCTGGGACTGTTTCTCGCTGCCGTCTTTTTCGCGAGAGGTGTCGCCGGAATTCTTCCCGCCTTCGAGCGGGCGGCGCCGGAACAGCCATTCCTGTCGCTCAATCGCCGGCTCTATTCGCCCTTCTGCGTTCTCATCGGATTCGGGTTTCTCTTTCTGGTGTTGTCGCTGCCCAACTGGGCCTACCGCTTGCGTTAGGTCATTTGTGAATGCGCCTGTCCGGAAAGGCGGCGAGCCAGTCTTCGGCTGACAGCCCGTCCGGTCCGCGCGCCTTCATCATGCCGGCGAAGTTCCAGTGATTGAGCTGCGTCTCGATCCGGGCGTCCGCTGACTGGAACGCGCGCGGCACGCCGCCGCCGGTCAGGAAGCCGGCTGCCTTCACATAGTCTGAGCGATCATAAGTGTGCGGGTCGGCGTCCACATGCACCACGCGTTCTGCTGAGGCCGGGCGACCATCGCGCGCGGCGATGCGTGTCACGGGTTTCGCGACAGGATCGGCGCCGACCATCAAGGCAAGTGAGTCCAGCGCGCCAGCCGCACGCAGCGCCGTGTCTGCGCCCCAGCTATGCCCGATCAGCGCGAGCGGATGACCGGCAGAGGCGAGATCGCACACGAGACGTTGGGCGGCTGTTATCTTCCAGTGCGGCAGATAATGCACATCGCGTTTGCCCCGCAGGCCGTCGCGGCGCGCTTCGGCATACGAAAGAACGAGGCGGGAGCTCTCGTCTCCCGCCCCGCCGATGAACACTTCGGCTGGAATCTTACTCCGTGTAGCGATAGCCGACGCCATAGAGGGTTTCGATCGCATCGAACTCGTCCGTCACTTCCCGGAACTTCTTGCGGAGCCGTTTGATGTGGCTGTCGATGGTACGGTCGTCCACGTAGATCTGGTCGTCATAGGCCGCGTCCATCAGCTGGTCGCGGCTCTTAACGTATCCGGGGCGGGCGGCCAGGGCCTGCAGGATCAGGAACTCGGTGACGGTGAGGCGCACCGTCTTGCCGTCCCAGGTGCAGGCATGGCGGTTGGGGTCGAGCACCAGCTTGCCGCGTACAATCGGCTTGGAGTCGCCCTCCTCGGGACCGGCGACACCGCCGCGGGCCCGGCGAAGCACCGCCTTCACGCGCTCGGCCAGCAGGCGGTTCGAGCAGGGCTTCCTCACGAAATCATCGGCGCCGATGTTGAAGCCGATCACTTCGTCGATCTCTTCATCCTTCGATGTCAGGAAGATCACCGGCAGTTCGGACGTCTGGCGAAGGCGGCGCAAGAGCTCCATCCCGTCCATCTTCGGCATCTTCACGTCGAGAATGGCGATGTCGGGCGGCGACTCGGTCAGCGCTGGCAGGGCGGCCTCGCCGTCATGATAGGTGCGCACCTGATAGCCTTCGGCCTCAAAGAACAGTTTGAGCGAAGCCACGATGTTCTCATCGTCGTCCACCAGTGCGAGCGTTGTCATTGCCTTGTCCTTCTCGGCCAGCCGCAGGCCAGATGAGGCCTCGGTCCGCTTGGCATAAGGTTCAATCACAGCTCGGTACATTTCAAAAGCCCTCCATTGGTGGAGCTTCAACAAAATCAACGGAGTGCGGCGGGCCGTTGCCCGGATTGCGGCGCTCTCGCGATTCATTGCGGCGGATTGCGCCGCAAGTGTGAAGGATGGGCCGCGGACGGGGCGGGAATTCTGCGTACAGATTTAAACTTGTGAATCGGAATCCCGCGCTCTGCCCCATCATCGCACAGTTTTTCCGCTCATCCCGGCGAAGCCGGGCCCCGGAAACCCTTGCAGCGTCTGACGAAACTGGACCCCGGCTTTCGAGGGAGTGACCGGGCACCAGGGTTTTTCAGCGCGTCCCGGTCCGGCCGGGTCCGAGGCTGGGTCATTCTGCCTTCAAGCCTGAGGCCGAAGAGGTGTCAGCCAAAACCTGACGCGGGTCCGGCGTGCGGGGAGGTCTTCGCCTTGCTGGGACCGGATGGGATCAGAGCCCCGGTGCGCGCCGGAGACACCTGAATTCCCCCACACTCTATCCATCGTCCCCGGACCCGAGGGCAAAGCCTATCGGCAGGACCCGAACGAGACGCAAACCGGAAGGGAAATCCCGTCCGGCAGCTTGTCATGCGGCGGGCGGGTTCTCGATAGGTGGGGCGGCGGGTTCAGCGGCGACCGATTTGGTGCGGCCGGCGCGTTCCGCGAACGCCTTGCGGAACGGGCGAAGAGCGCCGGGGCGGTACTTGAGCTCTTGTTTCGAAGCGCGGGCGAGTAAGGCTTCATCGAACATCGCTTCGAGGTCGCTCACACTTGGATGCTTGCGGTCTCGCCCGCTGGTCTTCGGCCAGACCTGTCTCGGTCGGATCGGCCAGTTCATCATGTTCAGAGAGCGCACAAATGTCGGCCGGTCCGTGCGGGCATCGAACGCGGCCTTAGCGACGGCTTCGGCCAACGGCGAGGTATCGCCGCCTTCCGTTCCGTAGAAGCGCAATCCTTCAGCGGCCGCGCCATCGGTGATCCATTTCAGAGACCCGGCGGACAACGCCTCGCGCCCGCCACCGCCAACGTCTCCGTGGTATCCGACGAACCAGCGCTGCAGATAGGCGGTCCGACCGGACCGGGTGTTTTCTTCCTCCAGCCCGTCCCAGAGCGTTACGGGAAACCCTGCGCGGCATTCATCAACCGCAACGGCATGACGGGCGGCGCGCACATTGCTCGCCAACCGCCGGTTCTTCAGGCGGTAACGATCCTTGTTCTTGGTCGAGAAATACGACTTTACCACTTCGCCCATGCCCCTTTGGGCGACCGTGTCGAACACGCCCACATAGGTAATCGGTGGCGCCCGGTCGATGGCGCGGCGGGCGCCCGTCTCATCGCGCGTGCCCTTGCCGTAACGAATACGGAAGGCGCGGGCTTGATCGGCATGCGAATCTTTCTCGGCTTGCGGGGCGTCCTCTCTTGGGGCGCGGTAATAGAGACGGAAGCCTTCGCGCGCGCGTTCTGCATGGCGCCGGCTGACGATGCCGGCCACACTGATGAACCCGGAGAGCCGCCGCGCCGCAAACGCGCCGCGGCTGAACCCGAAGATGTAGATTTCGTCGCCTTCCTCGTAAACGAAAGCGAGGCTCAGGTAAGTTTCGACGATGATGTCCTCTAGGCCCTCGCCGAACGCGCCGCCGAACAGGCGTGTCGTGCGGTAGATCAGGTTGCCGAAGAAGCCCGCCTCTTCCAGCGCGCCGACGGTGGAGCCGACCCCTTGACTGTAAATTACGTGCTGATGGATGTGCGTGCCATCCGGCAGCGTTTCCTTGTGCGCCACGGAGCGGGCGATGATCGCGATGTTGGTGTGCCTGGCCTGGTTCAGCGTCTGCCAGGTGCCGTCCATGCAGATGATGATGCGCTTCATGCCTGCTTGCCCCTGGCCGTGCTCCCCCGAGCCCCCATTAACGATAATCCACAATACTGCGGGGCGGAAGCCGGCGTATCAGCGGCCGCGGACTACTTGAACCATTCGCCCAGCCAGGGCGCGTGTTCACCCACGAAAGTCGCAGCAAAGCCGGCGCCTGTGATCAGCCCGAAGATCAGCACACAGAGCGCCGTGATCCAGCCGAGCGCAAGCAGCGCCCCGGCGCCGGCGAAAATGCCGTCGCGTTGCAACAGGCCGACGGCGGCCACGGTGATCGCGAGTGACGGGATGGTATTGGTGATCGGTAGCATGATCGTGACCGAGGCAAGCGCAATGATCAGCCCGATGATCCGCTCCCCGGCGCCGTGCGCCACCCAGCGCCAGCGCGGACGCGAAAGGCGCTCCGTCCAGCGCAGGCGCTTGCCGGCAAAGTCCGCCACTGCGCTCAGCCATTCCGGCTTCAGCTTCGCCCGCATTGCCCAGCCCGGCAGCCAGGGCTCATGCCGCCCGGCCGCGATCTGAAGGCCAAGCAGGCAGATCGGAACGGCGATCAGCTGCGCGCCAGGAAGGCCCGGCACGAGACAAGGAATGGCGAGGATCAGGATCAGAAGGCCGAACGCGCGGTCATCGAGCGCATCAACGACATCGCCGAGCGTCTTGGGCGCGTCGCCGTCAACGCGGGCGATCTCGATGATGGCGTCAATGAAACTGCCCTGCGGCGCGGCTTCGAGGTTTCGCGGGGTGTCTGAAGGGGTCATGTCAGTGCGCCGCCGCCCAGGTCTTGGCGGCCTTGGCCTCGACGACCAGCGGCACGGACAGCTTGACGGCCGGTCCGTCCGCGTTCGCCATTGTATCCTGCGCAACCTTGATCAACGCCGCGGCCTCCTTTTCGGGGCATTCGAACACGAGTTCATCGTGCACCTGAAGCAACATCCGTGCCTTGAGGCCCGCCCCGGCGAGCGCCTCCGGCATGCGGATCATCGCGCGCTTGATGATGTCGGCGGCAGTGCCCTGCAGCGGCGCGTTGATCGCCTGGCGCTCCGCGAAGGCGCGGGCGGGGCCCTTGGCCTTCATGTCGGGCAGGTTGATCTTTCGGCCGAACGCCGTGCGCACGAAACCGGTCTCGCGGGCGAATTCCTTTGTTTCGTCCATATACTGACGAATGCCGGGGAAGCGCTTGAAGTATTGCTTTATATACTCGCTCGCCTCGCCCTGCGGGATGCCGAGCTGGCGGGCGAGGCCGAAGCCGGAGATACCATAGATTATGCCGAAATTGATCGCCTTCGCCTGACGGCGCACCATCGGGTCCATGCCCTGGACCGGCACGCCGAACATCTCACTGGCGGTCATGGCGTGGATGTCGAGCCCGTCCTTGAACGCCTGTTTCAGCGCCGGAATGTCCGCCATGTGAGCGAGGATGCGCAGTTCGATCTGTGAATAGTCAGCTGAGACGAGCACATTGCCGTCTTCGGCTATGAACGCCTCGCGGATCTTGCGGCCTTCCTCCGTCCGTACCGGGATGTTCTGGAGGTTAGGGTCGGTCGATGACAGGCGGCCCGTCTGCGCGCCGGCCATCATGTAGCTCGTATGCACGCGGCCCGTTTCCGGCTTGATCGCCGCCTGCAGCGCTTCGGTATAGGTGGAGCGCAGCTTGGACAGCATCCGCCAGTCCACGATGGTGCGGGGCAGGCCATGGCCCGCATCGGCGAGTTCTTCGAGCACGTCGGCGTCCGTCTGCCAGGCGCCGGTCTTGGTTTTCTTGCCGCCCGGAATGCTCATTTCGTCGAACAGGATTTCGCCGAGCTGCTTGGGCGAGCCGATGTTGAAGGATCGCCCGGCCTGCTCATGGGCCTGGGCTTCCAGCCCGGCCATCCGCTGCGAAAAATCTGCTGAGAGGCGCGACAGCATCTGTCGGTCTACCCTGATGCCGGCCTGCTCCATCGCGGCGAGGACCGGCACCAGAGGACGTTCCAGCGTCTCGTAAACGGTGGTCACCTCTTGCGTGCGCAGACGGGGCTTCAGGACTTGCCAGAGCCGGAGCGTCACATCTGCGTCTTCGGCGGCATACTCGGTCGCCTTGTCGAGCGGCACCTGCGCGAACGTCTTCTGCGTCTTGCCGCTACCGGTGACTTCTTTGAACGAGATCGGCTTGTGGCCGAGATAACGCTCGGAGAGTTCATCCATGCCGTGATTGTGGATGCCAGCGTTCAAAGCAAACGAGATCAGCATCGTGTCGTCAATTGGCGCGACGCGAATGCCATGGCGCGCAAATACGCTGAGGTCATACTTGATGTTCTGGCCGATCTTGAGGACGCACGCGTCCTCCAGCATCGGCTTCAGCACTTTCAGGGCTTCGGCGCGCTTGATCTGGCGCGGCGGATCGGCGCCGAACATGTCACCGCTGCCCGCGGCAACGCCGGGGTCGACATGGGCGAGCGGTATATAGCAAGCCTCGCCCGGCGCGAGCGCCAGCGAGACGCCGACCAATCCCGCGCCCACGGAATCGAGCGCATCGGTTTCGGTATCCACCGCCGCCCAGCCCTGCGCGGTGGCCCGCGCGACCCAGTCTTCCAGCGTCTTGAGATCGCGGATACAGACATAGGCAGAGCGGTCGATCGCCGCAGCTTCCGGTGCGGCAATATCCAGAGTGCCTTCCTTCTCCATCTGCTCGCGCACCCGGCGTGCGATCGTGCGCAACTCCATTTCCTCAAGGAAGGCGATCAGCGTTTTCGGGTCGGGGTCCTGCACGGCCAGGTCTTCGAGCAAGACGGTGAGGGGCACATCCCCCTTCAGCGTCACGAGCTGTTTCGAAATCCGCACCTGGTCGGCAAACTCGATCAGCGTCTCGCGGCGTTTCGGCTGCTTGATCTCGCCCGCGCGTTCCAGCAGCGCCTCCACGCTGCCATACTCCGTCAGCAGCTGCGCCGCCGTCTTGATGCCAATGCCAGGCGCGCCGGGCACGTTGTCGACGCTGTCGCCGGCGAGGGATTGTACGTCCACGACCAGTTCCGGGCCGACGCCGAACTTCTCGATCACATCGTCCCGGCCCATCAGCTTGTTCTTCATCGGGTCGAGCATCAGCACCTTGTCGGAGACAAGCTGCATCAGGTCCTTGTCGGACGAGACGATGGTCACGCGTGCGCCTTTCGCCTCGGCCTCGCGGGCATAGGTTGCGATCAGGTCATCGGCCTCGAAGCCGATGAGTTCGATAGCATGCGCCGCAAAGGCTTCGGAGGCGCGCCGCACGAGCGGAAACTGCGGAACGAGTTCCTCTGGCGCGGGCGGGCGCTGGGCCTTGTAGAGGGGATAGAGGTCGTTGCGGAACGTGTTGCCGGACGCATCAAAGATGCAGGCAAAGTGCGTCGGGCGTTCGGAGCCCTTCAGGTCTTCCAGCAGCTTGAACAGCATGTTGCAGAAGCCGGAGACCGCGCCGACCGGCAGTCCGTCGGACGCGCGCGTCAGCGGCGGCAAGGCGTGAAACGCCCGGAAGATGTAGGCGCTCGCGTCGATCAGGTAGAGATGGCTCTTGTCGGTGACGGGGGCCGTGGCCATGCGCGATTCCTCTGTTCTGCGGAGGGTTTAGCCGCTGGCGGCCGGTCCGTCACCCGCTCGATATCGCTTCGCTTGCGAGCGCCGTTGGAGGCGGCCCCGAACAGGCGTATAGTGTGGTTGCCTAGGGGAGGGACACAAAGTGACAGAAGATCCTGCGCCTCAATCCGTGAAAGCTGGCTGGCATCTCTGGCCGGTGGGTATCCTCGGCATTTTCTGGAACGGTTACGGTTGTTTTGATTTTGTCATGACGACGACCCGGAATGACGCCTACATGGGCCAGTTCCCGCAGGAGATGCAGGATTACTGGTATTCCATGCCATGGTGGATGTTCGGCATCTGGGCGGTCGGCGTGTTCGGCGCGCTATCTGGCAGCATTGCCCTGCTGATGCGCAGCGCCGCCTCGGTCACCCTGTTTGCAGCCGCGTTTCTTGCTTCGCTCGCCAGCTTTTACGTCGGCTGGAAAGATGCGAGCGCGCCTGAAGCGGAGGGCATGGAGTTCATGCCCTTCGTGATCCTTGGCATTGGTTTCGCCTTTACGGTTTATGCCTATTGGCAGTCACGTCGCCGGGTTCTGCGCTGACGCTTACGGCTGCCCGCAAGATCCGGTGTCGCAGAATCACCGGTTTTGAGGGGGGAAAACAAGACAAACACCCGGTATGGTCTGATGGGCCTTGTCACCTTGGCGCTTGCGGCCTGCGGGCCGGGCTTTTCCCCGGCCAGTTCGCCCGGAGAGCCCTGTCCCGGGATCACCTAGGCCGAGTTCAACGCCTTCAGCAAGACAGGTTCGGCGAAGGCGGTCGCCAGGGTCAGTGAAGACGGCAATACCGCGATAACGACCGGCCCCGGCCAGGTCCGGTGCGCCTCGGGGAGCCGCGCCGCCAAGGCCTGCCGCCGCCCGAACCCGCGGGTGTTCCGGTATGAGTTTGCCAACGGCTCGGCAGTGCATGTGCGCGTGCCGGCAGAAACCGAATACCGGTTCCGGGCGGCCGCGCAGCCGACGAGCTGCGAGATCATCAAGGCGGGCTGACGCTTGCGCTGAATTGAATTCAGTCTAGCCTTCCTCCCAACGAAACCGGGAGGATGGCATGATCAATGAAAAGAACCTGACCTGGGTGCTGCGCAAGCGGCCGGTGGGCGACCTGCGCGAGGGCGACCTTGAACTCGTGGAGAGCGCGCTCGCGCCGCTTGATGAGGGGCAGGTGCGGGCGAAGACAATCTATCTGTCGCTCGATCCGACGAACCGGATCTGGATGAGCGACATGGACGCCTATCTGCCGCCTGTGCAGATCGGCGATGCCATGCGCGGCGGCGGGCTGAGCGTGATCACGGAAAGCCGCTTCGACGGTCTGGCGCCCGGCGACATCGTCAACACCGGCCTTGCTGGCTGGGCCGTGTACAATACGCTGCCCGGCGCGGCGCTCGCGAAACTGCCGAAGCTGCCCGGTGTTCCGCTCACGGCCTATATGGGCCCGCTCGGTGCGACCGGCATGACGGCTTATTTCGGGCTGATGGATATTGCCAAGCCGAAGGCGGGCGAGACCGTTGTCGTCTCGGCGGCCGCCGGCGCGGTTGGCTCCATGGTTGGGCAGATCGCAAAAATCCAGGGCTGCCGTGTGGTTGGCATTGCAGGCGGCAAGGACAAGTGCCGCTGGCTGACCGAAGTTGCCGGGTTTGATGCCGCTATCGATTACAAGTCCGAAGACGTGGGCGCCGCGCTCGACAAGTATTGTCCGAAGGGTATCGACATCAATTTCGAGAATGTTGGTGGACGGATCATGGACGAAGTGATCGCCCGCCTCAATGACTTCTCCCGTATGCCCCTCTGCGGCCTGATCTCGACCTACAACGCGACGGACCCGGTACCCGGGCCTTACAACTTCGCCAACCTTCTGATGCGGCGCACGCTGGTGAAAGGCTTCATCGTGATCGACTATTTCCCGCGCTTTCCGGAAGGCATCCAGCAGATGGCGATGTGGCTGATGGAAGGCAAGCTGAGGTTCGAGACAGATATCGTTGACGGCTTCGAGAAAGCCCCTTCAAGCCTGTCGCGCCTGTTCGAAGGCAAGAACCTCGGTAAGCTGGTGGTCAAGGTCAGCGACGAGCCGGCGTGAGACGCCGGTTCAGCTTGTGTTCAGCTGCGGGGCTCGCTTATCGCTTCCAACGGAAACGGGAATTCGGGGTATTTGAATGAAAGTAGAGATGAGCGCGCCTCTGCGCGCTTTGCTGGCTGGCGCGGGTCTTCTCGTGATGGCTGGATGCACGACATCTGATCTTGAGGCGATCGCGGCCGGCCTGGAACTGGCCGCCGATGACATGGCGGTCACGCTGACACAGGTGCCAGCTTTTGAGTGCGGACTGAACGCTCAGGGCAACCCGGTTTGCGATGACACTGGCGATGGGTTTGCAGACCGCTATGGCGACCCGAATTTCGAATTCGTGCACGGATGGTATTATCCGGCCCCCATGCGGATAAACGATTATGGCGAAGCCTATCAGTATGACGGTGGCTGCGACTGCTGGGTGCGTGAGCCGTCGTTGGACACCTATCCGGAGTGATCCGTAGCGCGCAGCCGTCTGCGCGGCGCAAGTCGCCTTGCACAGAGGCCGCGATCCTGTTCATATAGTTTTTGGAAACCCGGCTCCAGGAGTATGGGATGCGTCGGCAGCATCTGTTTTTGTTGGCATTTATTCCGGCGCTCTTCAGTGCTGGCTTAGCCTCTGCTGACAGCGCGCCGGGCAAGCCGGCCGGGCTTACGGACTGGGCAGTGGCCATTGTGGCAGCGGACTGGCGCGATGGGGCGGGCACGCCGATTGAGGCGTTCGAGAATTCCCGGCGCGATCTGGCACTCGGCTTTGCCGCTGCCGGTCTCAATCCTGAAAACATCACCGATCTGTCCCTGAGGCCGGATACTCGCAGCGGTAAGGGGCTGGCGTCCGACGAGGCGTTTGCCGCGATTTCCGCCCAGACGGAGACGGCCAGATCAGGATGCCTGCTGTACTTTACGTCGCATGGTTCACCCGATGGGATGGTACTCGGTGATGAAGGCTTGCTCAGTCCGCCCCGGCTCGACTCCCTGATTGATGGCTGGTGCGGCGAGCGGCCAACCGTCGTGGTCGTCTCGGCCTGTTTCTCCGGAGTGTTTGTCCCGGCGCTCGCGGCGCCCAACCGGATCGTCATGACCGCCGCACGGCCGGATCGCTCGTCCTTCGGATGCAGTGACGATGCCACCTACCCTTACTTCGATGGCTGCGTGCTCGAGAGCCTGCCGGTCGCGGCGGACTTCATCCACCTCGCGAGCCTGAGCCGTTCCTGCGTCTCGCGCCGTGAACGGGAAGAGCGCCTCACGCCGCCGTCCGAGCCGCAACTTCGCATTGGCGCGGATGTCGAAGCCTCGCTGCCTTTCCTGAACTTCTGACAGGGCCTAGGCGGCCAACACCGCTAAGGCTCGATCCAGATCGGCCTTCAGGTCACGGACGGCTTCCAGTCCGATGTGGAAACGGAGCAGGGGACCGGCGCGGCGCTCAGTCCAGCTGCCCTTCATGCGCGTGAGTTGCTGGTCGCAGGGGATAACGAGGCTTTCGAACCCGCCCCAGGAAAAGCCGAGGCCGAAGAGGTTCAACGCGTCGAAGAAGCGTTCCATCCCGCCTTCGGGAACAGGCTGAAGGACGACACCGAACAGGCCGTTGGAGCCGGTGAAGTCCCGCTTCCACAAGGCGTGATCGGGGCTCGCGAGCAATGCCGGATGAAGCACATCCGCGACTTTCGGGTGCGCACTCAACCAATGCGCCATCTCGAGGCCTGCGGCTTCATGCGCCTTGAGGCGTGTGTTCAGCGTGCGCAGACCGCGCAGCGCAAGATAGGCGTCGTCAGGCGCAAGGCCGATTCCCCAGTCTTCCGAGGCTGCGGCAATCTTGGCGGCCAATCCGCCATTACCAGTCATCACGGCGCCGGCAAAGGCGTCGGCGTGACCGACGACATATTTCGTGAGGGCCTGCACGCTGATATCGGCGCCGAGGGCAAGCGGTTGGTGATGCAGGCCTGAGCCCCAGGTATTGTCGCAGATGATCCGTATACGGCGCGCCTTGCAGACCGCGGCGATGGCCGCAAGGTCGGCAATTTCGAACGTGAGCGAGCCGGGGGATTCGAGGAAGATAGCCTGCGTTTCCGGGCGCAGGCGGCGCTCCAGATCGGCCGTGTCGCGCGGATTGAAGCGCTCGGCCTCTACACCCATCTCCTTCAGGCGGCGTTCGCAGAAGCGGGCGGTCGGGCCATAGGCGCTGTCCGTGAACAGAAGATGGCCGCCCGATGAGACGCAGGCCGTGATGGCGAGGGCGCAGGCTTGCAGGCCATTGGAGGCGAGGCGCGTATGTGCCGCGCCCTCAAGCTCGCCCATCGCTGCTTCGAGTTCGCGGTGCACCGTGAGGCCCATCCGGCCATAGGTTGGCTTGGCGCCGTAGAGACCGGCCTCGTCGCGGAACAGGACAGTCGAGGCGCGCTCCAGCGGCGGGTTGACCGTCACCCGGTCCAGCCGCCCCTTACGCGTATGGATGAGGCGCGTTTCGGGGGCGGCCTCGTCCTCCTTCATTCGGGAGATGTCGCAACCGGGCGCGAGGGGTCAGACGCCCAGTCCGTCCACGATCCATCATAGACCGCGACATCGTAATTGCCGAGCCGCGCAAGGGCGAGGGCAGTAATCGCGGCGGTGACGCCGGAGCCACAGGTTGTGACCGTCGGCGCGGCGGGATCCTTGAACAGTTTCTTGAGGTCTTTCGCCGGTTTCATGCGGCCGCCCGCGGCGATCAGCTGGCTACCGGGCAGGTTGATGCTGCCGGGGATATGGCCAGAGGCGAGACCCGCGCGCGGCTCAGGATCGCGCCCGGCAAAGCGGCCTTCGGGGCGGGCGTCGATTACGGTTGCCTTCGCCGCGGTCATGAGACTTTCGAGGCCCTTTGCGTCCACCACCAGATCGCTGCGCACGCGCGGCGTGAAGTGGCGTTCACCGGTTATGGGCGGCATGTCGTCCAGCGCGCCGCCGGCTTCGACCCAGCTGGCAAGGCCGCCATCCAGTACGCGCACATCGCTCGCGCCCATGACGCGGAACATCCACCAGACGCGGGCCGAGGCGAAGAAGTTGTTCTGGTCGTAAACGATGATCCGGTTGCCATCGCCGAGGCCGAGCTTGCGCACGCGCGAGGAAAACTTCACGGCGTCCGGCAGCATGTGGGGCAGGGACGAAGAGGTGTCGGCAATCTCGTCGATATCGAAATGCACCGCCTTCGGAATATGCCCGCGCATCCAGGCCTGGCGCCCGGTCTCCGGCGGGTTGGTGAACGGAGCAAAAAAGGTTGCGTCTACGACGCGCACGTCGGGCGCCGAGATGTTGGTCAAAAGCCAGTCAGCGCTGACGAGGGGGTCACCTGTTTCCATGCGTCTATTTCTCCATCCACGGCGGCACTGGCAATCCCTTTCCGCGCAGGAATTCGGGATTGTACAATTTTGACTGGTAGCGATTTCCATAATCGCAAAGGATCGTTACGATGGTATTGCCGGGTCCAAGTTCGCGGGCGAGGCGGATGGCGCCTGCCACGTTGATGCCGGCTGAGCCGCCGAGACAGAGGCCTTCTTCCTCGACCAGCTTGAAGAGGATGTTCAGAGCTTCGTCGTCATTGATCCTGTACGCCTTGTCCACCTCGATGCCTTCGAGATTGGCCGTGATGCGACCCTGGCCAATGCCTTCTGTGATTGAGGTGCCTTCGGCTTTCAGTTCGCCCGTCGTGTAGAACGAATAGAGCGCCGCGCCGCCGGGATCGGCGAGACCGATCTGGATCTTCTTGTTCTTCTCTTTCAGCGCGAGGGACACGCCGCCGAGCGTGCCGCCGGAGCCGACCGCGCAGATGAAGCCGTCGAGCTTGCCGTTCGTCTGTGTCCAGATTTCCTGCGCGGTGGTCGAATAGTGCGCGCGGCGGTTGGCCTGGTTGTCGAACTGGTTGGCCCAGATCGCGCCGTTCGGTTCGGACTTTGCAAGGTCTTCGGCGAGACGACCGGAATAGCGCACGTAGTTGTTGGGGTTCGCATAGGGGACAGCGTCCACTTCGATCAGCTGGGCGCCGAGCAGGCGGACCGCGTCTTTCTTCTCCTGGCTCTGGGTGCGCGGCATGACGATGACGACGCGGTAGCCGAGCGCCTTGCCGACCAGGGCGAGACCGATGCCGGTGTTGCCCGCCGTGCCTTCCACGATCGTGCCGCCGGGGCTCAGCAATCCAGCCGCTTCCGCTTCGCGCACGATGCCGAGCGCCGGCCGGTCCTTGACCGATTGGCCGGGATTCAGGAACTCGCACTTGCCAAGGATTTCACACCCGGTTGCCTCGGACGCCGCCTTGAGGCGCAAAAGCGGCGTGTTGCCGATCAAATCAACGATCGAGCGCTGGGCGGTCATAAAGGGGCGTTTCCTGTGTTCATTCGGGGCTTTTCCAAGCCTTAAGGGGCTGCGGCGCTCCCGGCAACGGGGGGGTGGATTTTTGATCCAAACGGCCAGCTGCCGCGTAAAGACTGTCAGAGCCCCAAGCCGGATTAACACTGAATGCTGTTCACGCGCGAAGATACTTATGCCTCGTTCATGATGGACCATGCTGCCGGCACGCACCCGGAGTCGCTGGCGCTGGCGGGTGATCTGCACATGATGCTGAGCAAGGATGCGGCAAGTACGGCCTTCGCCTGGTCGATCATCGGCGGCGCTCTGCTGGAGACTGCCGAAGCCGAACCGCTGGTCAGGGCCCCCGAGCCGGAGCGCCTCAGTTACAAGCGGCAGCGATCGCCAGCAGGCGCACGCGCCATCCTTGACGTGGCCTCTGGGCCGATCACCTGGAAACGCGGCCTGTCGTCCATTGCGTATCTGCCGGTCGGTGTGCCCGGCGGAAAGCTGATGAAACTGGAAGCGGGGCAGAGCGTTCCCAAACATGGTCATACCGTCATCGAAGCCACAGTGGTTGTTCAGGGCCGGTTAAGGGACGCTTTCGGAGAATATGGGGAAGGTGACCTGATGCTGGGCGAACCCGGCATGCATCACAAACCGGTGGCTGCAGGGAATGAACCCTGCGTCTGTTACGTGGCCGAGCCACCCTTGTTTAGTTGGAGATTACAATGACCGCGACACGCGCATTCCTCTCGATTCTGGCCCTTGCCTTTGCTGGCACGGCATCGGCTGAGCCGACGAAGACATGGCAGCCAAAGGCAGGCGACGTCATCAGCTTCAACGTGCTGCGCGACGGACAGGCCTTCGGCAAACATGCCGTGCGTTTCGAAAAGGGCGCTGATGGTACGCTGATCGCAACGACAGATGTGTCGCTGAAAGCAGGCCTCGGGCCGGTGACGCTGTTTCGCTACGAGCTGGACGCCACCGAAACCTGGCTCGGCGGCAAGCTCGTGTCCGTGAACGGTAAGGTCAATGAAGATGGCAAGAAACGGTCTGTCGTCGCCAAGCGCGACGGCGACGCGCTGAGCGTCAAAGGCAGCGATTTCAACGGCGTTGCGCCAACCGGAATTCTGCCGGCAAGCCACTGGAACTATGACCAGACCAAATCGAGCAAGCTTCTGTCCACGGAAGATGGCGAGATCATCAACGTGAAGGTCGAGAGCCTCGGACGTGAAAAGATCAAGGCGGGCGGAAAGACGGTGAATGCCAACCGCTACCGGATGGATTCCGCCATAGATGTGGACCTCTGGTATGATGATACCGGGCGCTGGGTGAAACTCACGTTCGAGGCACGCGGCCAGACGATCGATTACGTGCTCGACAAGATGTACTAAGCGGCTCCGGGGGCGGCGGATGGGTGTACTGAGGCTGGTCCTCGGCGATCAGCTGTCGCCGTCCCTCTCGTCTTTGCGCGGCATTGGCCAGGACGATGTTGTCCTGATGGCGGAGGTTGCCGAAGAGGCGACCTATGTGCGCCATCACAAGAAGAAGATTGCCTTCCTGTTCGCGGCGATGCGCCACTTCGCAGCGGAGTTGCGGGCGGCGGGGCATAACGTCCGGTACGTCCGGTTGGATGATGCCAACAACCAGGGCTCGCTGCGGGGTGAGGTCGCCAGGGCACTGGAAAACGCGCCGGCGCTGTCCGGTGTGATTGTCACCAAGCCCGGTGAATGGCGGTTGTTGCAGGATATGGAGACGTGGCGCGATCTGCTGCCCGTGCCGGTGGAGCTGCGAGACGATGATCGGTTCATTGTGCCGCTGACGGAGTTTTTTGCCTGGGCCAAGGGCCGGAAGCAATTCCGGCTGGAGTTCTTCTACCGCGAGACCCGCCGCAAGACGGGCCTCCTCATGGATGGTAATCAGCCGGCCGGCGGGCAATGGAATTTCGATCAGGATAATCGCAAACGCCTGCCAAAATCGATGGTGCCGCCGCCGCGTTTCCTGCCTCAGCCAGATGCGCTGACGCGTGAGGTCATCGAATTTGTCCGCACCCGGTTTGCGGATCATTTCGGCGATCTGGAGCCCTTCGTGTTTGCCACGACGCGGGCAGGTGCCGAGGCGGCGCGGGACCATTTCATCGGCGAAATCCTGCCCGGCTTTGGGGACTGGCAAGACGCGATGGCGAAGGGCGAGCCGTGGATGTGGCATTCGATCTTGTCGATTTATCTCAATTGCGGGCTGCTGGATCCGCTGGATGTGTGCCGCCGCGCCGAGACCGAATGGCGGGCCGGCCGCGCGCCTTTGAACGCGGTGGAGGGGTTCATCCGGCAGATCATCGGCTGGCGGGAGTATGTGCGCGGTATCTACTGGCTTAAGATGCCGGAGTATGCCGAGACCAACGCGCTAGAGGCTCACCGTCCGCTGCCGGACTTTTTCTGGAACGGCGAAACCGATATGCGCTGCATGGCCGACGCGATTGGCCAGACCAAGCGGCATGCCTATGCCCACCATATCCAGCGCCTGATGGTGACCGGTAATTTCGCCCTCATCGCCGGGCTTGATCCGCATGCGGTCAATGAATGGTATCTGCTCGTTTATGCAGACGCTTATGAGTGGGTCGAGTTGCCGAACACGCATGGCATGGCGCTCCACGCCGATGGCGGCTTGATGGCGTCGAAGCCTTATGCGGCGAGCGGTAACTACATTAACAAAATGTCCGACTATTGTAGTTCATGCGCTTATGACGTCCGGGCACGGACGGGCGCCAAGGCCTGCCCGTTCAACTTCCTGTATTGGGATTTCATTGCGCGCAATCAGTCCCGCCTGCAGTCAAATCAACGCATGGCTTTGATCTACAAGTCGTTTGAACGCCTCCCGGAAGACGATGTTTCCGCCATGCGGAACGACGCGGCCGCCTTTCTCGACGGCCTTGCCGCAGGCACTGTCTGAACAGTTGGTAAACATAAAACGGTGAAGTTCGCGCGCCGCTCAAAACGTGCGTTTACGTTGCTCTGCTATCTCTCGTGGTCAGGAAATGCCCTTGCGAAGCGGTCTGGAGAGGTTGCAGATGAACACGAGGACCGGAAAGCCTGCGGCCAACTGGTCGATAAGCCGGTTGATTCGTGAAGTCGCGGTTCCGGACAAGCACCTGGAAGGCCTGCGGACGAAGCAGCTCGATGCGGTCCGCAACATGACCGTGGTCGTCCTGCTGGCGAACCTTCTCAACGTTGCCGTCGTGCTGCTATCCTTCAGTGGCTCGTCGGTCGGCGGGATCCTTTCGATCTGGGGCATCTGCTTTGTTTTCATGATTGGCTACCGCCTGGTCACTTACCTGCGTGAGCGCGCCGGAATGGCAGGGGAAGAGGACACCAATAAGCTTCTCGAAGCTGTGTCGCGGGGCGCATCGGTCAGCGGGATTTTCTGGGCTTTGGCACCTTTGGTGGTGATGAGCGCTGTGGATCCCAAAGGCCAGATGGTGATGGGCATCGTCATGGCCGGCATGATGTTCGCCGGCGCGTTCCTTTTGTCGCGCATTCCGCAAGCGGCGTTCTCGTTCATCATTCCGGTCGGCGTCGGCGTGGTTGTCTCGATGCAGTTCCAGCAGGAAGCGGCCTACCAGTTCATTTCCGTGATGACGATCGTGTATATGAGCGTGCTGATGTTCGCTGTGCGCTGGACGCACCTGCAGTTTGTCGAGCAGCATCTCAGTGAAGCGGCCGTCCACGAACAGTCTGAGCTGATCGGCCTGCTGCTTCGTGACTTCGAGGAGAGCACCTCCGACTGGCTTTGGCAGACCAATGTGGATGGCCGGCTGGAAGACATCCCGCTCGTCGTCGATACCAATCCCGATTCCGGCAACTTCATGAGCAAGGGTGAGGCGCTGACCAACCTGTTCGTGCCTGGCGACTCGCGCAGGGTTCTCGAGACGGCGCTGAGCCGACATCACGGCTTCCGCGATGTCGTGCTGCAGGTTCAGAAAACGACCGCTGATGACTGCTGGGTGTCGCTCACCGGCAAGCCGATCTTCGAAGGCGCCGATTTCCGCGGCTTCCGCGGTGTTGCAGCCGACATCACCGAGTCCAAGGAGATTGAAGACCGCATCGCGCACATGGCGCACTATGACGGCCTGACGGGACTTCCAAACCGGGTTACGATGCAGGAGCATTTGGAAAAGATGCTTCGCCGGCCAGCGGCGGCTCACATGGAGCGCGCGCTGCTTTGGCTTGATCTTGATAACTTCAAATGGGTCAATGATACGCTGGGCCATCCGGCCGGGGACGAACTTCTGCGCCAGGTCACTGCCCGCATCAACGAGATCCTGGAAAATGCTGATCTGGTTGCACGCCTCGGCGGCGACGAGTTTGCAATCATCGTGGAACGCCCGGCTGGCGGCGCGCTCGAGGCCTTCATCAACAAGATCACGGGCCACCTGCGCATGCCTTACAATATCTGGGGCTCGACGGCTTACTGCTCGGCGTCCTTCGGTGTGCGGGTCTTTGACGCGTTCACCACCGACTCGAACCAGATCCTGAAGCATGCCGACCTTGCGCTGTACGATGCCAAGAAAGCCGGCAAGGCACAGTGGCGGATGTTCACCCCATTGCTGGAAGCCAGCATCAAGGCGCGTGTCCAGACCGCGTCCGATCTTGAACGCGCCATCGATGACAGCGAGCTGCTGGTCTACTTCCAGCCGGTGGTCGATGCCCGCTCGCACAAGATGATCGGCGCCGAAACGCTGCTGCGCTGGCAACACCCGACGCGCGGACTGGTCTATCCCGAACAGTTCATCGAGGCCGCTGAAGCCAATGGCCTGATCACACGGATGGGCGAGTGGGTCATTCGCGCCGCCCTCGCAGAGGCTGCACGTCTGCCCGATCACGTCAAAGTTGCGGTCAACATTTCGCCGCTGCAGATTCACTCGGCGACGCTGGTTTCGACCATCATCAATGCACTCGCCGCCAACATGATCTCGCCCAACCGGTTCGAACTCGAGATCACCGAGTCGGTGTTGATGACGGACACGGAATTCACGCTGAAGCGCCTGCACCAGATCAAGGATCTCGGAGTACGCATCGCGCTCGACGATTTCGGAACCGGCTATTCCTCGCTCAGCTACCTTCGCGCGTTCCCGTTCGACAAGATCAAGATCGACAAGAGCTTCGTCAAGGATATCGAGTCGCGCGCCGACAGCCGGGCCATCACGATTGCAACGCTGAACCTCGCAAAGTCACTTAGTATGCGGTGCACGGCCGAAGGCGTCGAGACACTCTTCCAGGCCGACTTCCTGCGCGATCACGGGTGCGACGAGTTGCAAGGTTTCTTCATCAGCCGCGCGCAGCCGCTCGACAATCTCGCCCACCTCGTGGCGGTCAGCCAGCGCGGCAAACTTCCGGCGCCGCAGATTGCGGTGCTTGAGCCAAAGGGCGACGCTGCAGTCCTCGAGTTCCTCAACGAGAAGCGGGCCTGACCCCGATCAAGGGGGCGGCTCGGCCGGCGTCTCAGGGACGGGCTCGGGAGCCGGGGCGGGTTTCGGCTTGCGGCCGAGCAATCCGCCCAACGCATCGCGCGCAGCTTTTTCCGCCGCGTCTTCCAGCTGTGCTTCAACGTTGCGCGGCGCGGCCGGCGTTCCGGTCGCCGGATCCCTGGGCGCAGCGTCGGCAGGCGCCGGCTTTGCTGGAACGCCGATCAGGTTGCCGATCTCGTTGGTGAGCTTACCTCTGAGTTCGGCTTCGAGCGCGGCCTGCACACCGGAGAAGTCCGGCGTGACTTTCAGCTGGTTCCAGCTGCCGGACAGACGGACAGGCACCGGAATGCCGTTCAGTTGGACGACCGAACCGGCGCCCTGGCCTGTCTTGTCGATGGCGGTCGCCAGGCGAATGTCCAGCTTCTGCCCACCGATATCGATGTTGCCGGTACCATCAATGCCGAGCGCCGGGCTGATCAGTTTCAGGAGGTCAACAGTGGCCACGCCTTCCTTGATCTTCAGCACGCTGTCGAACTTCGTGAAGTCGGTCTCGGCTGTCGGCGAGAGCACGCTCCGGAAGTCGATCGTGTTCAGCTTGCCGGTCGTGAACGCCTGCTGCAGCGACTTTGCGCTGCGCACGAGCTGCGTGACGTTGAGGCCCTTGAGGGCACCTTCGCTGAGATTGGTTGAAACCTGCCCGTTGAGGCCGTTCATCAGGGCGTCGAGCGTGTCCCCGCGCGAGGTAGCGTCGACCTTGAACGCGCCGGTGCCGGCGAGTTTGTCGAACCCGGCGAGGGTGCCGAGCAGGTTCGACATTGCCACGCTCTCACCTTGCATGGAGAGCGAGACCGCGGGGACGGCTGATGAAGCATCCACCGACATCCGGCCTTCCCAGTTGCCGCCGAAGGCCTTGAACTTCGAAAGGTCGGCGGCGAGCTTGCCGTCGGTGAGCTTTGCGGTGAGCGCCGCGTCCGTCAGCTTGACGCTGCCGAGGATGATTTCGGTGGTGACGATCTGAAGGTCGGCGTTTGCGGCGGAAAGACCGGCTAGGTCGAGCTTGTCCTTGCTCCAGGCCTGAAGCGGCTGGGCCGGTTTTGGTGCCCGATCGGCCGGAGCGAGGAAGGGTGACAGGTCGAGCGCGCCCATGTTGAGCTTGCCGGTGAGGCGTGGTTTGGCACCGGTCAGGTCAAGCCCGGCATTGCCCTTCGCCGTGATGCCATCGAGTTTCATGTCGAGGGCCGAGAGGGCGATATTGGTAAAACTGCCGCTGACATCGCCGGCGGCGGAGAAGGTCTGCAGCGTGGCGCCAGGCGCGAGTTCAATATCTGCAGCCCCAAGCAAAGCGCGCAGCTGAGGACTGGAGGCATTCAGCTTGCCTTTGAAGGCGCCGGGTTCCGCGAGCGCCAGATCACCGGTATAGGCTGCCTTGAGCAGGTCGCCGTCATGGACGAAATTGATACCCGTCAGTTGCAGAGCATCAAGCGCGCCAGAAACACTGCCAGAGAACGTGACTTGTTCCAGCGCCGACGTGGCTGGCAGTTCGATCTTCATCTGACGGGCGAGTTCGCCGGCTTTCGCTGTTTCAAAGCTGAGCTTACCCTTCACAGAAGGGGCTGCGCCGAGGCTCAGCGCGCCAACATAGTCGGCCGTGATCAGCGGGCCTTTCACCTTGAGTTTTTCGAACGAGAGCGCAGGCTCGGTCAGTGCACCGCTGACCTTGCCTTCAACATCCAGCGCGCCGAGCGGAGCGACGTTGACTGGCAGCTCGATGGCGGCGAACTGCGCAAGCGCGTCGATCTTCGGCGCGTCGAACGTGAAGTTTCCGGTGACGGTCGGGGCGGGGCCGAGATTGATCTTGCCGGTGAAGCCCGTCTTCGCAAGATCTGAGGACTGATTGAACTTGCGCACATTGATGGCAAGTGTTTCCAGCGAGCCAGAGACATCGCCTTCCGCATTGATCTTGCCGAGCTTGGAGATGTCGAACGGCACTTCGACCTTCGCATAATCCAGAAGGGAGCTGACCGCTTCAGAGCTGGCGGAGAATTTGCCGTCGAGTGTGGGCGCGGTCCCCAGCGTCACGGCGCCGTCATAGCGCGCCTTGATGAAGGCCGTGCCGAGGGTGGCGGCAAGTTTCGCTGGCTGGCCGGTCGTCGCCGCTTCGAGCGAGTCCAGGTTGGCATCAATCGAAAATTGCTGGCCCAGGAAGAAGCCTTCGGCGTCGAGCTTGAACGGCGCGTCGAGCGCAGTCATCGCGGCCGTCAGGTCCAGTTCCCGCAGCTCATAGCGCGCGCCGGCCTGCGCGTCCTGGTAGGTGAGGCTCGCATTTTCCAGACGGAGTTGTTCGACAGCGCCGTTGAAGCCGCCTTCTTCGGTGCCGGGTTCTGACGGGTCAGTGTCTTCGAGCACCCAGTTGGTGGTGCCATCCGCCTTTTTTTGCAGCGACACCGAGGCGTCGATGAACGCCAACTCGTGGACCTCTACACGTTGGCCAAAGAGCAGCGGGGCCCATTTGACGGCGCCGCGCAATTCGCCGGCCTCGATCATGTATGCGCCTTCGAATCCCTCGGGGTTGGCGACCTTCATGCCGCCAATACTGGCTGCGATGCGCGGAAAGAGGGACAGGCGCACATCGCCGTCCAGCGTCACCTTGCGCTGCAGGGCTTCGCCCGCTGCACGCTCAACCTGGGCACGGTAAACAGATTTCGGAATCAGGAAGGGAACAGCCAGCGCGGCGCCGATCAGAAGTACAAAAATTCCGCCTGCAATCAGGGCGATACGCTTCATAGTACGAATTCCTTGTTGGGTCTGGGCTGCACGATAGCAAATACTGTGTCGCTTGAATGGCAGGTGAAGGACAAATGGCAGGCAAATGTCCATCTCAAGGCGCTGCACGGACTGTTTCAGCACCGCTTGACCCGGCAAGCCGCCGCGATTAGAGAGGCGCTTCGCTCAAAAGGCGACCAGTAAATGCGCGGGTGTAGCTCAGTCGGTTAGAGTGCCGGCCTGTCACGCCGGAGGTCGCGGGTTCGAGCCCCGTCACTCGCGCCATTTTCCAAGATTTTGCCCGAGAAATCGAATGCTTGGAGCGCCCCTCGGGGGCGCTCTTTGGCTTGCGCGCAGCGCGGACGAAGCAAGCCGGCACTGAAAGCTCGGGGCCGAGCCGGTACCCAGGTAGCAGGACTGACTTGCGTGCCCTAAAAGACAAAGGGTCGTTTCATAAGATCTGGCCTGTTTGCGGGCCCGGCGCGGCTAAACGACTTCGATAACTGGAAAAGGAAACAGGCCCATCACGAACCATTTGCGGGTGATCTATACGTCGCGGCCCTTTGGCTTTGATACGAGTATTCTGAGCGGCATCCTGATGCATGCCCGCCTCGCGAATGAACGGGATGGAATTACGGGCGCCCTGATCTGCCGCGCGGACATATACATGCAATGGCTTGAAGGGCCAGAGGCGGCGGTGAGGGCGACGCTCGCGCGGATTGAGCAGGATGACCGCCACCTGGAAGTCCGGTTGCACGTCGAAGAGCAAGTCCAGGACCGGATGTTTGCAGAATGGGCCATGCTGCATGACCCGGCTGTCACCTGGATCTGGTCGCAGGCCGACATCGATGCAGGCGCGCTCGAGCGGGCAACGCCGGAAGAACTGACCGGCTTCTTCATGCCGCTGCGCGGCGCGAACCGCCCGGGAGATATTCGCTGAATCCGGGCCTGCCCCGCGGGGCTGGCGAAGGACACGGCCTGGGTCCGTTTCATGATACTCCGCAAACAGATCTTTGCCGATTGAGTTCGCAGCTAAACCTGGCGAATGAAGCCGGGCTTGGCGAGCCTTGGCGTGAACGCCTGTAAAGACGTGAGGAAGATTTGCGCATTGGGCGGGCGCTGGTCGAGGTCTGCGACGACGAGGGTTCGTGTGCGGCCGGTTCGCCGCACATGGAGAACCTCGTTTCCCTCATCACCCTCCCGGGCGCTGTAGAGGGTCGTCGACAAGCCGCGACCGGCGAGCTGCCTTGCCCGGCGCTTACCATGCGTCGGCAGATCATCATTGCGCGCCAGGTTGACGACGAGAGGGCCCGCGGGGCAGGTTCGATCGAGGAGCCAGGCGAGTGTCTCAGGGTCATCGAACGGTTTTACGATCCCGAACCCGTCACAGGCATCGACCACAACGGCGTCAAACTGTTTGCGTTCGGTTTCCACGAACCGGATGGCGTCTGCGGTGACCCACCGCACGTTTGGATCCAGCCAGAAGTAGCGCCGTGCGAGGTCTTCGGCCTCCGGATCCACATCGACAACCGTGACGCTGGTCCCGGCCCGCGCCAGCATGGTCGCAAGACCGCCGCCGCCTCCGCCAATCATCAGCAGGGTTTCAGCCCCGCGTACCAGCAGCTCGATGGCGTGAACATAGCCGGAGAGGCTGACGCCGTCGCGGTTGACCATGGTCTGCGCGGTGTCTCCGATCATGTAGATACGGGCTTTGTCCGATGTCTGCTCAAGAATACGGATGGTTCCAAAAGCGCCTTTGCGCCGGGCGAGCTCTATCATGATCAGGATCGATACTCTGAGGCTGAGCGGGCTTTGTAACTGACTTCGCGGGCAGGGCGAAAGGCCTAATTTGTAATCAGCAACTTGAAGTTTCTCAGGCAAGCGCGGGCCCCAAATCACGAAGTCTGTTGTTGGGGCCTGTTGCCGTAAGCCGAAGCCAGGCTGATGACGGATGCGGGCCGGTTTATCGCGTTGGGCAACCGGGATCTCGCCGGCAACTGCCCCGCTCCCGCGCCGGCAGATTAACTTCAGATGAACCCGCGGAATCTGCCGATTTGGCATCTTGCAGAATCCGGTGATCCTGCCATTTTAATCCGTGTGCGGACCGGGCCCCTCTGGCGGCTGGCGCTCCTCAAGGAGACCAGCCGCGATGTCGGACCGCACCGGGAGTATCCCGGTGCCGGCTCTCCAAAGCATGCTCGCTGGCCGGCTCCGGGGCTCCTGAAACCCAACAAGAGGAGTCTGCCCATGTCATCGAACTACATCTACGCCCTCGCGCAGCGTCACGCGGCGATCGAGCGCAAGATCGCGGAAGCGATGAAATCCCCGTCGCCCGATATACTCTATATCACCTCATTGAAAAAGCTTCGCCTCAATTACCGCGACCGCATCCGGGACGCGATTCGTGACAAGCGCAGCCAGGCTGCGACGACCCGCGAATGGCGGTGGAAAACACGTCCAGCGATGCAGCTGGCGCAGGTCCAGGCAAGCTGGACTAAGGAAGGCTTTTGACCCATGCCCTTGCAAATCTCACCAATGACTGGCGCGCCTATGCGGACCGTCCGCAGGTATGGGATTGAGATCGATGTCTGACCGGCAACAGGCGGTATCTGGCTCGACCACGGAGAACTCGAGACGTTGATTGAAATCATCCGGGACGACGCCGCTCAGGAAATTCCATCGCGGGCGCGCCTGCCCCGGGATCACGGGGATTTCGATGATAACAGCGATGTGCGCCGTGGACGGATGGACCGGAAATCCCGGCTCCTGGACCTGTTCGGCTTCTGAACGTACCGGCGTCGCCCGGCAGTCAAGGCGGCGCCGGTTTACGGCCCTTACGTTTTGATAACGCGTTCGGCGGTTGTAGCCTTGAGTGCCGGCGCGCGGCTTGAAACTCTCATGCCGGACGTTTTGCAGCGCCTCGCGCGCCGTAACTCAATCGCGATGACCGAGGATGGCGCCGGTGGCGATGAGGTCGGTGAGCAGGGCAAGGGTGGCCTTGCCGGAGCCTTCGAAGGGGTCCAGCTCGGCGCGCTTGAAGTATTTCAGCAGCATGGACGGGTTGAGTTTGCTGATATTCACCTGCGCCATCGTCCAGTTGCCAAACTGGCGCTCGGAGATCTCTTCATAGATCAGCAAGCGAACCTGCTGGTGCCGGTCGTCGCGGACAATTGCGTTGAACAGATCGCAGACTTCGTCACGTCCGCCTTCGATAACCTGAATGAACAGGTCTTTCGAGACGCACAGGAGACCCGTGATGCCGAGCGCAGGATTGTTCTTGCGCGACTGCTCCAGGATGGCTTCGATGAAGGGCCCACTGAGGGGCTGGAGGGGACGGCTGGCGTAAAGGCAACGGACGAGCATGACTTGGATTACCTTTTATTGTTGAGAAGCGCGAGAAACTCGCCGCGCAGGATATGATCTTTCAGGAACGATCCGCGCATCACGCTGTTGATCATCTTGGTCTGGTTATCCTTGACGCCGCGCCAGTGCATGCAGAAGTGATCGGCTTCCATGACGACGGCGAGGCCGTCGGGGCGGACCTTGTTCATCAGCACTTCGGCCATCTGGGTGATCGCCTCTTCCTGAATCTGCGGACGCGACATCACCCATTCGGCGAGGCGTGAATACTTCGACAGACCGATCAGGTTGGAGTGTTCGTTAGGCATGATGCCGATCCACAGCCGGCCCATGATCGGGCAGAAATGGTGGCTGCAGGCGCTGCGCACGGTGATCGGGCCGACAATCATTAGCTCATTCAGTGAGGACGCGTTCGGAAATTCGGTGACCGGCGGCGCCTCGACATAGCGGCCGCTGAACACTTCGGTCAGGTACATCTTTGCGACGCGGCGGGCGGTGTCTTGCGTGTTGTGGTCGCTCTCGGTGTCGATGACGAGGCTTTCGAGCACGCCTTTGAATTTCGTCTCGACCTCAGCCAGCAACTCATCCAGCTCGCCCGGTTGGAGAAATGCGGAGATATTGTCATTGGCATGGAACCGCTTCCTGGCCTTCTGGATCCTGCTGCGGATTCGGGCAGAGACCGGCTCCTTTGAGGAGGACTTCGGCGTCTTGGGGCTGTCGCTCATGTCGGTTGTGGCTCACTGGCTAAACTGGGGGAAGCCTTAAGGCATTGTGCCGTTGTCGTCCCATTTGAAAATCCTATACGGCTGCAGGCCGCAATCCGATCACCAGAGACATGCGCTCTTTATTCCGGCGCGGCCGCAGGGGCGTACAGGCTGCGAGAGCTTTTCATCTGCCTTGTGTCGCTGCCAGCTTGAGCCATCTGTTGAAGCCGTAACGGTCCGGCCTGCAAGCGGGAGCGGCCAGGATTAAGCCAGATCGGGGTCCGGCACGCCTGCCGGTATCCGGATACGGCGCTGCGCCGGATTGCGATGTTGTCCGGTCTGATGCGGCAAAAGCTGATCCTGCTGAGCCTCACCGGCGCAGATCCGCATGGCAAGCCTGTGCCGCAGGCGGGGGGGGCTCGCCTGACGCTCAGTGCGACATCAAGACCGGCAGGGGCGAGCGCGTCAGCATCAGCTGGCTCGGCCCGCCCGTGATCCGTTGCAGAAGCCTGGGCCGGCGATACGCGCCCATGATGATCATGTCCGCATTGAACCCGTTGGCAGCTTCGATCAGGCGTTCGCCGACAGCTTTTCCCAGGCTGTCTTCGTTGCGCACCGTGACGCGCAGATCGTGACGTGCCAGATGCGCGGCGATGTCGAGACCCGGCACGTCGCCGTGCTCTGTCGGTCCGGTATGCGCATCAACGGTCACGATGCACACCTCGGCGTTCGTCTTCAGCACCGGCAAGGCGGAGTGAATGGCGCGCGAGGCCTCGCGGCTTGCGTCCCAGGCGAGCAGGACACGTTCGCCGATGGCCCTGGGCTTCCAATTCTTCGGAACGGCAAGCACGGGCCGGCCCGCGCCAAACAGGGCGCCTTCGATGATTTCGCTGTGGAGCGCCGTATCCGGACGGTCCGGCATGCGGGCGATCAAAATGTCCGCATACCGCGCAAACAATGACGTGACCTGAGCGAGGCCGTTGATGAAATTCATCGTGTGCCGGAATTCAACGCTCGGGGTCTTCTGCTCTATGTGCCGGTGAAGATCTGACCGGAACGCCCGCAATTCCTCACTGCTGGCCTGGATCATCATCGACACATCGGTCTGTGTCGACCCGAACCCGTCAACGAAGACCGGCATGGGTTGAACCCCGATGGCGCAGCAGCTGAGGTGGGCATTCCAGTTCTCCGCTATGGCGGCGGCCTGATCAACCAGGTCATGGTCGGGCGAAATTGATGATACGCAGACGGAAATGTCGCGAAATCCCATGGCTGGATGCTCCGGTTGCACGATCAGCATTGATGCTGAGCTTTTCCCGAACGTGCCGCGTTGGCGGGGCTATGCCTATAGGGGAATACACCTATCCGGCGGCGTTGGCTCACACGGCGTCGATTGCTGCTTGCAGAAGTACACGCACACCGCCGGCCACAGCATGCAGCCCTGCATTCGGGATCGCCTGCATCGAGGCAACCGGATCAATCGCGCTGATCTCTATGCCGCCATCCGTCGCCCGGAGGATCACATTGCACGGCAACATGGCGCCCACGCGGGGTTCCATGGCGATTGCGTCGAAGGCCATCTTCGGATTGCACGCGCCAAGTATCCGGTAGGCCGGCATGTCAGCGCCCAGCTTCTTTTTCATCGTGGCCTGCACGTCGATTTCGGTCAGGATGCCGAAACCCTGATCGGCGAGCGCCTTGCGCACCCTCAGTTCCACGTCCTGCATGGAGCCGGCAGCAATGGTGCGGGTGAGTGTATAGGTCATGGCTCACCCAGCGGCGTATCGGGTGAAATGAGGATCCGGTGGGCTGCGCCGTCAGGATCATCAAACTGGCCGGACCGCACCGCCCAGATGAAGGCGGCGAGCCCGGTCAGTCCCATCAGGAGAGCGATTGGGATCAGAAAGACAAGTCCGCTCATGCAGGTTTCTCCGAGTTCAGATTAAGCCGGATGGCATTCAGGCAGACGATCAGTGACGAGCCGGACATGGCGATCGCGGCAACGAGGGGCGTCGCATAACCGATGATCGCAACTGGCACGGCGACAAAGTTGTAGGCAGCGGCGAACGCAAAGTTCTGAAGCATCGCCGCGCGCGCCCGGCGGGCCGTGTGAACAAGAAGCGGCAGCGGCGCAAGACCGGCGGCGTAAACGGCGTCGGCGGCCGACTGGCTCACGTCCAGCGCGCCGCCCGGAGCGGCCGAGGCATGGGCGAGCGCAAGGGCGCCGGCATCATTGAGCCCGTCGCCAATCATCAGCACGCGCTTTCCGCCCGCTTCCAATTCGGTGAGGCGCCGAACTTTGTCATGCGGACTGGCGGAGGCCATCCAGGTCTCGATGCCGAGCTTGGCGGCGACCGCTGCGACAGCGCCTGGACGATCGCCGGATACAATCTCCACACCGAGGCCAAGCCTGCGCAGCTGCGCAATCGCTTGCGCGGCTTCCGGCTGGATGTCGTCCTCGAACCGGATTTCGACCAGCGTGTCTGAGCCTCGGGCAAGGAACAGCGATGCGCCGGAATGGGCTACCGCGCCGGCGCCCGTCCAAACCGCCGAACCGAGCCTGCAGGTGACGCCGTCGACGTTACCTTCGAGACCGAGGCCGGGGAACTCCTTCACCCCGGTTGCGACGGGGCCGGGGCCGGCTGCAGCGGTCAAAGCGCGCGAGAGCGGATGGCGGCTTGCGCGTCCGAGCTGCGCGGCGACCGCGAGGTCTGCGGGGCTCAGCTGTTCCGAGATCAACCGCGGCGTTCCGAGCGTCAACGTTCCGGTCTTGTCAAAGATCACGTGATCGCAGGCGGCTATGCGTTCCAGTGCGTCCCCGGACTTGAGATAGACGCCGCCCCGGAACAGGCGCCCGGCGGCGACGACCTGCACGACCGGCGCCGCGAGCGCGAGGGCGCAGGGACAGGTAATGATCAGTGTCGAGACGGCAATCAGTATCGCCTCGCGCATGTCCCGGCCAGCGAGCAGCCAGCCGAGGAAGGTCAGCAGGGCGACAGAGTGCACAACCGGCACGTAGAGCGAGACCGCCTTATCGGCGATCCGCCGGTAGGTCGATCGTTTCTGCTCTCCGGCTTCCAGCATTCGGGCAATGTCGGCGAGCAGCGAGTCGGCGCTGGCAGCGGTTGCCCGCCCGATCAGCGGTTGGGAGAGGTTGATTGCGCCGGCCATCAGGCTCATGCCCGGCGCCGAAAAGCGGGGGAGGCTTTCACCTGTTACCAGGCTTTCATCGACTTCGGACTCGCCGCTCTCGATCTTCATGTCCACGACCGCCCGTTCGCCGGGCGCGAGCAGGATCCGGTCACCGCGGCGGATGTCTTGCGCGCGCAGGGACTGCGATGTGCCATCGCAGGCCAGGCGCGTGACGGTGCGGCTCGACAAGGCAGCCAGGCCGCGCGCTGCCGAGTAGGCCTGACGGCGCACCCGCGCATCTAGAAAACGTCCAATAAGCAGGAAGAAGAGCAGCATGCAGGCGGCGTCGAAATAGGCGTGCTCGCCGCCCCGGATCGTTTCCGCCACGCTGACACTGAAGGCGAGGATGAGGGCGAGGGAGATCGGCACATCCATGTTCGTGCGGCGGCGCTTCAGCACATTCCACCCTGAGCGGAAGAAGGGTTGCCCCGAGAACAGGAGCGTCGGCAGCGCAATCAGGCCCGACACCGCGTGCAATCCCTGCCGTGTCGCTTCGCCCATTTCTCCCGCGCCGCCCCAGACCGAGACCGACAGCAGCATGATGTTGGCCGTCGCAAAGCCGGCAACGCCCATCGCCAGAAGCAGCGATTGTTCTTCCTTCTTGTGAGCCTGGTCTGCGCTACCTGTGTCCAGCGGCGCTGTGCCATAGCCCAGATCGTTGACGGCGGCAGAGATGCGCTGCGCCGTCAGATCTCCCGTCCAGGCGGCGTCGAGCCGGCCGTTGGACAGGTTCAGCCTCGCGCTCGCCACGCCCGGAAGGGCGGTCACCGCGCCTTCGATGCGCGACAGACAGGCCCCGCATTTTGCGCCGCGAACGGACAGCGTCAGGCGACTTTGCGGGCCGACTTTTCGGACAAACGGCGCAGGATCAGACGTGTTCGGTGCATCCGGCGGCGCGAGGCGGCTGGGGCAACCCTTTATGCCGGTTTCGGAACTGGTCATGGCACGATCACAGCTCTTTGGGCTTTTAACTCCATGCCGTCCGAAGACGGATCGATGTCCGCGCTCAGATGCACATCCCAGCGGCCCGCGGCGACATCCGGCATGGCCGCTAAGTACTCGCCCCGGGCGCCGGGGGTCAGATCCAGCGTCCGGTCAAGGTTGCGGTCTGCAGGGTGGCGCAGTTCGGCCAGGGCCGCCGTTGAGGGCAGGGGCTGTCCGTCCTTCGAGGCCAGCCGGATACGCAATGTCAGGTCGGGCGCTTTGCCTGCAAGACCAATCTCGGCCGTCCAGCCCGCCTCGGCCTGCTGCGCGCGCCGGACGAGCTCGTGATTGTAATCGAGCCCCACGAGGTAGGATTTCTCGACATCCTCGCCCGGAAAGGTGGTGATCGCCGTCCAAAGGAATATTCCGTTCACGGCAAACATGAAGCCGAAGAAGCCGGCAAACCAGAGAAGCGCATGCCAGCCCCTCATCTGTCCCTTGGCGGGATTGGCACCGGCGATCGAGAGATTGGCGTGCATCAGCGGTCTCCTGTCGTGAACGGGGCGGCAGCGGTGATTGTGTCGCCGGAATGGATATCAGTCAGTTGAACGATCAACCGCTCCCCTTCGGACTGTTCATTCCGAGGGACGGTGACAAGCATCCTGTAGCGATCAACACCATGAGCCTCCGGCGTGAGGGTGAGCGTGCCGCCATGCGGCGCAGTGCCGATGCCGATGATCTCGAACTCAGCACCGTCAAGTCCGATGACCGAAACGTTGACAGTCTGCGCCGTCGTCGACTTGTTGACGAGTTTCAGCGTGTAGCCATTGCGCACGCTGCCGTCTGAAAGGCGCACGAAGGGCGGAGACCGGTCTTTCAGCACATTGAATTCGTACGCGGATTTCGAAGTGTAGCCCCAGAGCATCAGCGCCGAGATCACGACAATCAGCGCCGCATACAGAACCGTGCGGGTCCGCAGGAGTTTGTAGGCGGACGTCTGCCCTGCGGCGCGAAGACTGACGGCCCGGTCCGTATCATAAGCGATCAATCCCGCCGGGCGATCAACCTTGCGCATGATGTCGTCGCAGGCATCGATGCACAGCGCACAGTGGATGCACTCGAGCTGCGCGCCGTCGCGGATATCGATCCCCATCGGGCAAACCTGGACGCATTGCTTGCAATCGATGCAGTCGCCCCGTCCGGCAAAGCCCTGCTCTTTATGCAGCGCGCCGCGTGGCTCGCCGCGGTCATAGCGGTAGGTAACATTCAGCGCATCCTCGTCCGTCAGGGCGCCCTGAATGCGCGGCCAGGGGCAGAGGTAGGTGCACACCTGCTCTCGCATTGTGCCAGCGAGCATATAGGTCGTGAAGGTGAGCACTCCTGCGAAGAAGTATGCCGTCAATGGCGATTCGCCCTTGAAGAACGAGCGCGCTATGGTCGGAGCGTCGTGCCAATACAAGATGAAGGCCCCGCCGGTGACGAAGGCGATCAGAATCCAGACCGCGTGCTTACCTGCCTTGCGCCACGCCTTGTTGAAGGTCAGGGGCCCGAGGTCGAGACGCATGCGCGCCGCCCGGTCGCCCTCGAAGGCGCGTTCAACCCAGATATAGAGGTCGGTCCATACTGTCTGAGGGCAGGTATAGCCGCACCAGACCCGTCCTAGGACAGAGGTGACGAGGAAGAGCGCCAAAGCAGCAAGGATGATCAGGCCGCCGAGGAAGTAGATCTCCTGCGGCCAGATTTCGAAGAAGAAGAAGTAGAATTTCTCACCTGCAAAATCAGCCAGGACAGCCTGGTCCGGAATCCCTGCGCCGCGTGGCCAGCGGATCCATGGGATCACATAGTAGATGCCGAGCGTGATGGCCATCACGAGCCATTTGACCGTCCTGAACTTGCCATGCGCGAGCTTGGGATAGATCTGGTTACGCTTCTCGTAGAGGCTTACCGGACGCTCCGGCTGCGGAGGTTTGCCTTCCCGCGACGAGATCAGCGTAACCCGTGTCACTTTTCGCCCCCGCCCAGGGAGTGGACATAAACGGCGAGGGCCTTGATCGTTGGCTCGTCGAGGCGCCCCTGCCAGGCCGGCATTTTCGAATTGCGGGCGGTGTGAATGGTCAGACTGATATCGCGCACCTCACCGCCATACAGCCATTCTTCATCCGTCAGGTTCGGCGCGCCGATCTGGCGGCTCCCGGCGCCGGCGGCGCCGTGGCAGACCGCGCACTGCTGGGCAAAGATCGGCGCAGCCCGGCTGATCGCAGCCGCGTCATTGCTCCCGCCCGAGAGGCTCAGGACATACTGGACCAGGTCTTCGATCTCCTTTTCGGAGAGCAACCCGTCACGGCCAAACGCCGGCATGGCGCTTTGGCGTGTATCGGGATCTTCGGTGTGGCGGATACCATGCAGCAAGGTTGTCTCGATGCCATTGAGCGTGCCGTCCCACAGCCAGATGTCATCGGCCAGCATCGGATAGCCCTTGGCCCCGCGCCCGCCTGCGCCGTGGCAAGTGGCGCAATTGTCGCCAAATGCGCTCTCACCCATCGCCAGCGCAAACTGCTGCAAGCTGAGATCGTTCTCGATCTCGGACAGGGAAGCGGACACAAGGGACGCTGCTCCAGCGGCTCGCTCGGCGTTCAGCGCCCTGATTTCCTGCGCTACCAGCGCCCGGTCCGAATGGCCCCGCGTGCCAGGTGTGTTCGTCATTCCCGTGCCGGGCAGGGCCGGAATGGCCGGCATCAGCACCATGTAGATCACTGCCCAGACGATCGTCGCAAAGAAGATGAACAGCCACCAGCGCGGCAGCGGGGTGTTGAGTTCCTGGATACCGTCCCATGTGTGGCCGGTCGTCTCGACGCCGGTGTGTTCATCGATGTCTGGCTTCTGGTCAGTCATCGGACGGCTCCTTGTCGATCAGCGGAAGATGCGCGGCGTGCTCGAATGTCTGCCGGTTGCCCGGCCAGAGGGCGTAGGCGAGCGCCACAAGGAACATCGTGACAAACAGCCCGAGGCCCCAGGTTTGCGCGAAGCTCGAAAGGGTTGCGTACATTTGGTCCTCCCTAGCGGCGGTTGTTGAGGTCGCCGGCTTCGTATGTCGAGAAGTCGACAAGCGTGCCGGTCATCTGAAGATAAGCGATCAAGGCGTCCATTTCGGTGATCTGGGCCGGGTTCTGATCATAATCGGAGATCCGCAGTGTCCCTTTGCGTCCGGAGGCCGCTTCATACCGCGCGAGCAGCGCGTCTTCTGCGTCATAGTCGGCATTCGGAGACGCCTGGGCGATCAGGTCAGCCTTGGCACTCGCGATCATCTCGTCAGTATAGGGAACGCCGATGAGACGTTGGGTCTTCAGGTCGTCTTCGATCCCGTCGAACTTGAGCGCCTTTTTTGCAAGGAAGGCATAGGGCGGCATGATCGAGTCCGGCACGACCGAGCGCGGGTCCATCAGGTGATCGAGTTGCCAGCTGTCCGAGAACTTTCCGCCAACGCGGGCGAGGTCCGGCCCCGTGCGCTTCGAGCCCCACTGGAAGGGGTGATCGTACATACTTTCGGCCGCAAGCGAGTAGTGGCCGTAGCGTTCGACCTCATCGCGGAGCGGACGAACCATTTGCGAGTGGCAGACATAGCAGCCCTCCCGGATGTAGATGTTACGCCCTTTCAGCTCCAGCGGCGTATAGGGGCGCATTCCCTGCACTTTCTCGATCGTATTCTCAAGATAGAAGAGCGGCGCGATCTCGACGAGACCGCCGATGGCGACGACCACAAGAATGCCGACGGTCAGCAACAGGGAATGACGTTCGAGGGTGGCGTGCCGGTTGAACAGAGACATGGCTGTATCCTTATTCAGCTGGCTGAAGGGTAGGGGTCTGGAGGGGCGGTGACGCAGGCGCCGGCTCGTCATCGCGCGCCTCGCCGTGGCCGAGCGCGGTCCGTACGAGATTGTAGGCCATCAGCAGGGCGCCGATGAGATACAGGGCGCCGCCCACTGCCCGGATTATGTACATGATGTGCTTGGCTTTGACGGTTTCGATGAACGCGTATTCCAGGAAGCCGAACTCGTTATAGGCGCGCCACATGAAGCCTTCTGTAATCCCGGCAACATACATGGCCACGATGTAGAAGAGGATGCCGATTGTCGCGATCCAGAAGTGCCATTCAACCAGTGCTGTCGAGTAAAGAGCCTTGCGCTTCCACAACCATGGGGTCAGGCAGTAGAGCGCGCCGAAGCTGATGAAGCCGACCCAGCCCATGGAGCCGGAGTGCACGTGCGCGATGCCCCATTCGGTATAGTGAGAGAGAGAGTTGACGGCGCGTACGCTCATCAGCGGCCCCTCGAACGTCGACATGCCGTAGAAGGCGAGTGCGACGATCATCATACGGACGACCGGGTCAGTCCGCAGCTTGTCCCAGGCGCCCGACAGCGTCATCACGCCGTTGATCATTCCGCCCCAGCTGGGCATCCACAGCATGATGGAGAACACCATACCCAGCGTCTGGGCCCATTGCGGCAGAGCGGTATAGTGAAGGTGGTGCGGGCCCGCCCAGATATAGATGAAAATCAGCGACCAGAAGTGCACAATCGACAGGCGGTAGGAATAGACCGGCCGGTTCACGCGCTTCGGAATGAAGTAGTACATGATCGCGAGGAAACCGGTTGTCAGGAAGAAGCCGACCGCGTTGTGGCCATACCACCACTGGGTCAGCGCATCCTGCACGCCTGCGAACAGCTGGTAGCTCTTGGAGCCTGTCAGATTGACCGGCACAGCCAGGTTGTTGACGATATGGAGCATCGCGATGGTGACGATGAAGGAGAGATAGAACCAGTTCGCCACATAGATATGCGGTTCCTTTCGCTTCCACAGCGTCCCGAGGAAGACCAACAGGTAGGCTACCCATACAATCGTCAGCCATAGATCCGCATACCATTCCGGTTCGGCGTATTCCTTGGACTGAGTAACGCCTAGCAGGTATCCTGTGCCGGCAATCACGATGAACAGGTTGTAGCCCCAGAACACGAACCACGGCCACATGCCGCCCGCGAGCCGGGTGCGGCAGGTGCGCTGGACAACATAAAAACTTGTTGCGATCAGCACATTGCCGCCGAACGCGAAGATCACGGCAGAGGTGTGCAAGGGCCGCAGCCGCCCGAAGTTTGTCCAGCCAAGTTCGGGGAAGTAGAACACGCCCGGGAAAGTCAGCTGCAGGGCGATGATCAATCCGACCAGGAAGCCGGCAATGCCCCAGAACATCGAGGCCGCGACGCCAAACTTGACGATCGTATCTTCGTAAAAGGCCGCCTCGAACGGATTTCGTTCCTTCAGCGTTCCGGCCCAGAAGCCGGTGACGAGGAGGCCCGTGGCCGTCAGGAAGAAGAAAATCCAGGCATGCGCGCCCATCATCGGGTCTGCTGCGTTGGCGGCGATGAAGAGAGCGCCGAATGCGACCATGCCGACGAGCAGGCAGACCGAAGCGATACTGAAGCCGTACGAAGCGCTGCGGGAGGTGATCGGGTTTGCGGTCATTGAGAACCCCTGAAAGGCGTGGCCGGAGACGATGGCTGTTACCTGCCTGACGGGTTCTGCAGGCAGTATAAGGGGAACTACCTATGGGCCGCCCTGTCGCAGCCGGGTTAGTCGGACAGGATACCAGAAGGATCCTGCCCATGTGGAAATCTGCCACAACCGGTCTTGTCTTGCTCGCGGCGGGCGGGGCAAAGTTTGCTGAACATGCGAGCCGTGCGCCGACCCTTGATGATTATCTGGCGTTCCGGTGCGGCCCGGGCGCGTCTGCGCTGGATGCGGGCACGGCTTCGCATATGATGCTGTCAGACCTGCACTGTTGGGGATGCCCGGCCATGGCGATCGGTGCCGGCCTCGTGGCCTTTGCCGCGGTCAGGGCGGTTCGTCCGTCGCCGCGCCGGGCCACATCTCCGCTGCGGTCCTGATCTTGTTCAGTCTTGCGTGTTTGGGCTTGGAAAGGCACTGAAGGGCGCAGCGCCGAGGGATCCTGTAGATGACTGACATACCCGCAAAGCCGCCCTCTGTACCGCTCGACCAGCTGGACGGGCCCGCCCACCAGCTCCACTTTGAATCGATCCTGGACTCGGTGCCCGATGCGATGGTCGTGACCAACGAGGCGGGGGTGATCCTTGCCTTCAGCCGCGCAGCGGAAAGCCTGTTCGGCTACACGGCCGCCGAAATCATCGGGCAAGCGGTCAACCGGTTGATGGCCGGCCGGGACCGGATGAACCACGACACCTATATCGGCAATTACATGCGCACCGGGCATCGCCAGATCATTGGCAAGGGCCGGGTCGTCATCGCGGCCCGCGCGGATGGAACCCTTTTTCCGGTTGATCTGAAGATCGGCGAAGCCCGCATTGGGGATTATTGCCTGTTCACGGCCTTCATCCGCGACTTGTCGGAGCAGCAGAACGCGGAGCGCCGGATGCAGGCCATGCAGTCGGAACTCGCACACTTTTCGCGGCTCAGCGCTGTGGGCACCATGGCGTCCGCCCTCGCGCATGAGCTCAACCAGCCGCTGACCGCGGTGGCCAACTATCTCGAAGCCAGCCGCGACCTTCTCGATTCGCCAGATCCAGAGACCCGGGAAGTCCTGCGCGGCGCGCTCTCGGAGGCCGCCACGCAGGCCGTGAGAGCAGGTGAAATCGTCCGTAAACTGCGCAGCTATGTGTCGCGGGGCGAAGTGGATGCGGGGCCGGTCCGGCTCACGGCCTTGTTGTCAGATGCCATAGCCCTGTCCAAGGTGTCGCGCGAACGCGCGGATATCCCGGTGACCGTTGCGGTCGACCGCGATGCGGACAGGGTGCTCGCAGATCCCATTCAAGTTCAGCAAGTGGTCATCAACCTGATCCGAAATGCGATGGATGCAATGACGGGCCAGAGCGACGCGCGGATCGATATCCGCGCCGCGCTGCTGGAGCCAGGGGGATTGGTCGAAGTTGAAGTCTGCGACAATGGTCCGGGGCTTTCGGCCGAAATGAAAGACTCCGTATTCAAGCCCTTTGCCACGACCAAGGCGCACGGCATGGGTCTGGGCCTGTCGATCTGCCAGACCATTGTCGAAGCACATGGCGGGACAATTCGCGCCATCGCCAGGACGGACGGCGGAACGTGTTTTCGGTTCACACTGCGTGAGGACAAGGATAAGCTAACCACATGAGCGAACTGCGTACCATTCATCTGGTCGATGATGACGAGGCCATCCGGCACTCGGCCAGTTTCCTGCTCCGTCATTCCGGTTTCCGGGTAAAGACGTATGCGGACGGTGTGACATTCCTGGACCAGGTCGAGACGGCCGAGCGCGGGTGTATTCTGCTGGACGTTCAGATGCCGGTTATGGACGGACTCGAAGTTCAGGAAGCCCTGAATGCCCGAGGTGTTGCCATGCCGGTGATCGTTCTGACCGGGCATGGAGACGTGGCCGTCGCCGTCCGTGCCATGAAGGCAGGCGCTGTGGATTTCGTTGAAAAGCCCTATGCCAAGCAGTCGCTTTTGGACGCGCTCATTCGGGCGTTCGATCGCCTGGAGGCCCGCCAGAAAGTCGAAGTTCTCGCAGAAGAGGCGCGTGGCCTGATCGCGCGGCTGACGGCCCGGGAGAAGCAGGTATTGCTCGGCCTCGTCGAGGGACAAACCAACAAGGTGATCGCCGAAACGCTCGATGTGTCACCGCGGACCATCGAAATCCACCGCGCAAACCTGATGGACAAGATGAACGCCCAAAGCCTGTCGACCGTTCTGCGTATAGCGTTCGCCGCAGGCTACGGCGCAGCCGGAGAAGCTTAGGAACACTACTTAAAGACGCGGCCCAGCTGCTGCGATAGCGTCCGATTCCAGTTCATTTCTGCGGCATCGGAACGGTCTTGCTCATACCCGTCAGACATATCCATCGCATTGCCGTCGTGGATGACAGTCTGGCCGTTCGCGACTCGCTCAAACTCTTGCTTGGCATCCACGGATATGACGTTGAAGCATTTTCCGGGAGCGCTGGCCTGCTCGCAAGTTCCGGTCTCGGCGCATTCGACTGCTTCGTCATTGATCTGAAACTCGGCGGCCCGGACGGCATGCACCTGCTATCGAGCGTTCGCGCCCGCGGCTTTCTGCAACCGGCGATCCTGATCTCCGGATGGGAAGCGGAGTCCCTCGAACGCCTCGCCGCCAAGGCCGGCTTCGCATCATATGTTCGCAAACCGATGATGATGACGTCTATTGTCGATGAAATCAGGCGGGTGTTGTGGCCACGGGAAAACCGGCCGGGAGATTGAACCCCGCGCCCTGTCCGTATGCGCAAGGCGGTCAGCGCGGCGAGCTTTAAAACGCCATGGTCGTTGTCCTGGTTGCAGCGTCCGGGACGGCGCCCGCGGCCCGTTCGGTGCGGGCACCGTCATCGTTATTCCAGCCTGCCGGCGCTTGCGAATCCATAACTCTAATGAGAAGTTTCCCGCTGATCGATAGTGAAAGGCTATGGAATGAGACCGACGCTCAGGCAGATGCAGTACCTGATCGCGATTGCCGACACCGGCAAGTTCGGTGAAGCGGCGCGCATGGTCAATGTCAGCCAGCCGAGCCTGTCGGCGCAGATTGCCGAGATGGAGGCGAGCCTTGGCGTCCAGCTGATCGAGCGCTCGCGCCGCGGCGCCATGTTCACGGCGGCCGGTGAGGAACTGGTACGCCGTGCCCGGAGCATTCTGCGCGATGTGGAAGATCTCAAAGCGGTCGCCAAGTTTGGCCGCAGCGAACTGTCCGGCCGTCTTCGTCTCGGCGTTCTGCCGACGGTTGGCCCTTACATTCTGCCGCCGGCATCGCGCGAGCTTCACAAGCGGTTTCCGGAGTTGCGGCTGAGTATTCGTGAAGAGCGCACGATAGATCTCGATGACCATCTGCAGGCCGGGGACTTTGACGTCATCATTTCCTCAGCAATCGACCACGAAAACATTGATCATGAGCCTTTGTTTGCAGAGCGCCTCTATGCCTGCGCGCCGCCAGAGGATCCGTTATCCGCAGGCGAGGGGCCGGTGCGTCTTAAAGACCTCAAGGGTCATTCGCTGCTCACGCTCGGGCAAGGCCACCGCCTGGATACAATTATCCGTGAACTGGCGGCTGCATCGGGCGCCATGGTCAGTACCGAGTATGAAGGCACCAGTCTGAATGCCATCCGGCTGATGGCCGAGATGGGGGCCGGCATTGCGATCCTGCCGAGTTTGTACGCCTTGTCCGAAGCCCGGCGCGATCGCGGACTGAACGTACGGATGATTGACCATCCGCTCGCCCGCCGCGAGATATCGCTCATCTGGCGCACCACATCGCCGCTTGCGGCGAGCCTTCTGGGTCTGGCGGGCCCCCTGAAGACCGCGGCTGGCCAAGTCCTGTCCACTGAGTAATCGGCTTTTTGATAGCTTGATCCTATAAGAACAATGCAATCATTCGATTGGCATCAAGAGGCCGATGGCCATTAGCAGGGGTCCGGAAACGGGGCGGCTATGCCCCGCGTCAGGAGACTTGGCGATGGATCTTGCTTTCGGAACGCTGCTATCGCCGATGGTCCTGTTCTTTCTGCTCGGGCTCGTCGTCGCGCTGCTCAAATCGCAGATGACAATCCCCGAGGCCTTCGCCAAAGGCCTCGCGATTTACCTTATGATGTCTATCGGCCTGAAGGGCGGGGTGGCCATATCGAAGGGAGACCTCGGCTGGGACGCCGGCTTTGTCATGATCTCGGCCATTGCGCTTTCATTCCTGCTGCCGGTGATCGCTTACGCGCTCCTGCGGGCGACGACCCGCCTCAGTGAGGTGGATGCTGCGGCGACGGCCGCCCATTACGGGTCCATCTCGATCGTCACCTTCGTGGCCGCGGGGCAGGCCACGGCAGCGGCGGGACTCGAAACGTCCGGGTACCTCGTTGCGGTCGCGGCCCTTATGGAGGTGCCGGCGATCATCTCGGCACTGGTCATCGCCCGGCGCGGCGCTGGGAAAACCAGTGCTGTCGCCGGCTCGGACCGGGGAGAACTGACGCGCGAAGTCCTGCTCAACGCATCGGTGGTCGTCCTGCTCGGATCGCTCCTGATCGGATGGGTGACGGGTGAGGCAGGCATGAGAACGGTTGCGCCGTTCTTCGTGGACCCCTTCCAGGGTGTACTCTGCCTCTTCCTCCTCGACATGGGCCTGTCCGCCGGCCGGGGCCTGCGCAATGGCTGGCGCCAGCTGGGGCCCGGCACGATCGCCTTCGGCGTTTACATGCCGCTGATATCGGCCAGCCTCTCAGCCGGCGTGGCGGCTCTCAACGGGATGGGCGCGGGCGACGCGGCCTTGTTGATCACACTCGCGGCGTCGGCTTCCTACATCGCGGTGCCGGCCGCCATGCGCCTCGCCTTGCCGAAAGCGAAGCCGTCGATTTATCTCACACTATCCCTCGGGATCACGTTTCCGTTCAACCTGATCGTCGGTCTGCCGCTCTATATCTGGCTGGCAAATGCGATCTCAGCCGGAGTTGCCTGAACCATGCATAGCCGTCTCCGCTTGGAACTGATCATCGAACGCATGGCCGCGCCGCGGGCTTGCAAGCTTCTCGAAGCGGCCGGCCTGACCGGCTACACCGTCCTGCCTGCCCTCTCCGGCTTCGGCGGCCAGACACGCTGGAGCCGGGACACCGATATGTCCGCCTCAAGCGATATGGTCGTCCTGATTTCGATCGGCGCTGAGGCGCAAGTCCGCGCCGCGCTCAACGAACTTGAGAGCCTGCTCGGTTCCCATATCGGGGTCCTGAGCGTCGGCGAAGTTCAGGTGCTGCGGCCCGGCCGGTTCTGAGGCCGCGTTGCCGTTGGGAGACCCCTTTCAAGGCGGGTTCGCCTTGTGTCATCGTTCACGCTTGGCAGCAGTAAACGGGGCGCTCCGAACGGCGCGGCCGGGTCCAAGGGAGACGGACAGATGGTAAAGACACGGATAACGGAAATGTTCGGCGTCGAGACGCCGATCCTGATGGGCGGCATGACGGGCGTCGGATACGGCGAACTCGTGGCGGCGGTCGCGAATGCCGGCGCCCTCGGCTTTATCACGGCGCACATGTTCAAGTCGGGCAAGGAGCTGCTCGACGAGATCGAGAAGACCAAAAAACTGACCGACAAGCCTTTCGGCGTGAACCTCACGCTGCTGCCGTCGATCAATCCCATCCCTTATGATGAATACCGCGAGGCAATCATCGCCAGCGGTATCAAGATTGTCGAAACCGCCGGCCGGGCGCCGACCGACCACCTGCCGCGCTTCAAGGAGCACGGCGTCAAAGTGATCCACAAATGCACATCGGTGCGCCACGCCGTCTCGGCCGTATCGAAGGGCGTGGACGTGATTTCCATCGACGGCTTCGAATGTGCAGGTCATCCGGGTGAGGATGATGTCGGGCTGATCGTGCTGCTGCCGGCAACCGTCGATGCGGTGGACGTCCCTGTGATCGCTTCGGGCGGAATGGCGGACGGGCGCAGCCTGCTCGCCGCGCTGGCGCTCGGCGCCGATGGCATCAACATGGGCACGCGCTTCTGTGCCACCGTAGAGGCCCAGATCCACGACAACGTGAAGAAGCAGATCGTCGAAAACAATGAGCTCGACACGGTGCTGGTCGGGCGCACCCTGCGCAATACGGCGCGTGTGGCAAAGAACCGGGTTGCCAGCCAGGTCGCCGAAATCCAACGCGATCCGACGAAGACGTTTGCCGATGTGAAGGAACTCATGGCCGGCGTGCGCGGACGCGAGAACGTTCTGCGCGATGGCCATATGGATGACGGCATCTGGACCACAGGCCAGAGCCAGGCCCTCATCCACGACATCCCGACCTGCAAGGAACTCGTGACCAACATCATGACGCAGTTCGACTCGCTGCGCGCTAAACTGGCGAAGTAATTCGCAATCGGCGCGGTGCGGGGCGCGGATGCTCGCTGCGCAGGCAGGGGAGGCGGTTCGGCTTGCCCCAGCCCGTCCCGAGCCGGGGTTTGGGGGGCGGTCGGCTGCTGTTTTGCCGGGCGCCTTGGAGGGCGCGCGGTGGCTGGCCCCGGATGTGCGGCGACGGATCTGCGGCTGGTCAATCCGTGCCGGAGGCCCGTTCAACGCTCTCCCACAGTTTCCCCGTTGACCGATGCCCCGCTGGCCCGTAATAGCGCGCTCCTACCCCGTGCCCAGATGGCGGAATTGGTAGACGCACTAGCTTCAGGTGCTAGCGCTGCAAGGCGTGGAGGTTCGAGTCCTCTTCTGGGCACCAAACCGTCCTTCGGGGCGGTTTTTTACGTCCGGATTTTGGATTTATATCAATAAAAACAACACATTGTGAGTTTTTGGCTGTCCGCCGGTGTCCACCTGCAGCCAGCCCATTTTTTGGCATCGTCGCTGTGTTTCTGGTACTGAATAATGCCAGACGCGAAGGGCGATACCAGACAATGCCATTGACCGACATGAAGATCCGGGCGCTGAAGCCCGAAGCCAGGACCCGCAAGTATGCGGATGGCGGCAACATGTACCTGGAGGTCAAGCCGAACGGATCGAAGCTCTGGAAACTGGCTTACAGTCATGGCGGCAAGCAGAAGACTGAATAGCCCCGCGTTTTCTAGACACCCTCGGTTTTCATTTCCTGCTGCCGTTCGAACTCGGCGGTCGACAGCATCCCGTTCCTTACATGCTTTCGCCTTGGGTTGTAGAACATCTCGATGTAATCGAACACGTCCTGTCGCGCCTCTTCGCGCGATTTGTACGTCCGGCGCTTTATCCGCTCACGCTTGAGCAGGTTGAAGAAGCTCTCGACGACGGCATTGTCATGACAGTTTCCGCGGCGGCTCATCGAGTGCTCGAGATTGTGGGCTTTCAGGAACGACGCCCACTCCATGCTGGTGAACTGGGAGCCCTGATCGGAATGGATCAGCACCCTGTTCCTCGGCTTGCGCCTCCAGACGGCCATCAGAAGAGCCTGCAGGACAACGTCCGTTGTCTGACGGCTCTGCAATGACCAGCCGATGACGCGGCGGGAGTAGAGATCGATCACAACCGCCAGATACACGAAGCCTTCGAGCGTCCTGATGTAGGTGATGTCACTCGACCATTGTTCTTGAACCAATGGCGAACAAGGTCTCGTCCCAGGCGCTGTCCGGCGCATCCACGTCGAACTGGCGGTCCAGCGTGTTATCGACAACGACCGATGGCTTTCCGCCATAGCTCCCGGGCCTGCGTTTGTAGCCGATCTGGGCCTTGATCCCGGCAAGCCCGGCCAGACGCGCAATCCTGTTCGGACAGCAAGTCTCACCCTGGTCCAACAGGTCATCGTGCAGCTTGCGATAGCCATAGACCTTGCCGCTGTCCTGCCAGGCCTTGCGAATGAGCGCGGTCTGGCGGACATCTTCCTTGGCTCGCCGGCTCAGGGGGGCCTTCAGCCAGGCATAAGATCCGCTCGCCTGTATGCTCAGGCAGCGGCACATCGTCCGTACCGAGAAAATCTGTCGATGCTCTGCGACAAACGCGTACCTCACTTGTTCGGCGTGGCCCTTGAACCGGTGGCGGGCTCACGCCTCACCCTTGGCGAAGTACGCGGTGGCCTTTTTTAGGATGTCGCGCTCCTCGGTCACCCGTGCCAGCTCGCGCTTCAGGCGCCGGATCTCCGCCTCCTTGTCATCCCCGGCCGGGCCGGATGACTTCGAGAACTTCTTCTTCCATTCATAAAGCGAGTGCGGGCTCACCCCCAGGCGCTGCGCGACCTCCGCAACCGGGTAACCCCGCTCGGTGATCTGGGCCACCGCATCCCGCTTGAACTCGTCGCTGAAACTACCTTTGCCCATGATGGCCTCCTTGCCTCAAATTTAGGGAAGAAGGCGTCTACAAATCTAGGGGCTGTTCAACCGGCGGATGCAGTTCTGGCAGCCTATAGGCGGAAGGGGCGTTTGGATGCGTCATGTTATGTAAACGAAAAGCGATTTTCTTTACATGTCCAGTCCGAAGTGTAAAGAAACCGGCGTTCCGTAACGCTTTGAACCGCGCCTGCAAACCCGGAGGCTGTTTGGCTGGGCTCCTGCAATGTGGGTGCTTTCCTCTGGCGATGCAAAGTCATGGGTCCAGGCTTCTGCCGCAGGAATGGTCCTGACCGGCCGTTTAGGGCCAGATCGGCTCCGATCGTCAGGTTGCACGACCGGCAGGGTCGATCCAATCGTGCCGTCGGGACGCCTCACCGATACCAGGCTGAACTTCGCCGACAATAGACGCCCGCCGACTTGTAGTGAGTTTCAGCAGTGGGCGTGCAACGAGACTATCAGATTGAGCCTCACCTCGGCCGGACATTGACCCTCGTCAGTCATGCAGCTTTCAATGGTTTCGCACGCTTGATGCGCGTCTGCTCTTTTGGATCATGCATAACCTCCCAGAGTTCCGTGCGACGTTGCACGTTCAACCAGAAATCCGGGCTGTTGGAAAAAACCCGAGAAAGTATCAAAGCCGTCGCCGCAGTAACATTGCGCTTGTTATTGCACAGCTCGTTGACATGCTTGCGTTGCACACCCATCGCCTCCGCAAGCGCGCTCTGGGTCAGACCGAGCGGCTCCATGAACTCCTCGGTCAGGATCTCGCCGACCGAAGCCGGCTTGCGTTTTGTCATCAGCATATCGCCCGTCCTTCCCGTCTGAACCTATCTGTAACTGTGATCGTCAAGATAGACGTCCGAGGCTTCGCCCCGTGCGCCATCCCACTGAAAAATCAGCCGCCACTGACGGTTGATGCGGATCGAATGCCAGCCCTCGAGATTGCCGCGCAACTTTTCGAAGTGGTTGCTTGGTGGCACCCGAAGATCCTGATCCGTCACGGCGTCATCGATCATCTGGAGCTTCCTGAACAATCGCCGATCAATATCAGATGGAATTCTCCGGGACGACACGTCGTCGACGAAGAAGTCGTGTAACCACCCATCCCGGAAGCTGACAATCAATCGTTCACCTTGTGGTGACTGTACCACCCTATGGGTCACTCGTCAATCGGCAGCGGCTCGCTCAATCAGTTCTTGCCTCATTGCTAGAAAAACTTTTCGGGATGAGGTTGGCGCCTGACCCAGCCCCCTGATCCGGGCCGTTTATTTGGAGACTCCGTTCGCGGTTGTTGCTCCAAGTTATGTCAGCCGCCCTGTGCCGCGTGCCGATCAAAATTCCTCCGGCAAACCCTCGAATGCGTAGGCGTTCAGGAATTGCCGTGACCGGAACAACGCGCGGTCGACCTGGCTCAGGCCGGCCTCATCGCAGACGGCGTCGAAGCGCTGGCGGATGACGGCGATCTGGCCGCGGATTAGCGTCTCGGCCTCGGCTGGCGTGAGCAGGAAGGTTGCAGCAGCTTCGAGACACCGTCTCAACTGGCTTTCATGGCGAGTTCCGAAGATGTTCATCGCCTGGTTGGCCTCGGTCCCGGTGCGGCTTTGCGGGCAGATGTCATAGGCCGGGGTGAGAGAGAGGCGTGCGCCGTCCCAGAAGGCCGCATGGTTGCGGGCGTGGTCGTCGGTATTGCCGCAGAGGATGTTGAACACGAGACGGCCGAACAGTTCGCGCAGCGTGTCGCGCGGATTGTCGAAGCGCTGGCGGATGATGTCGGCGAGGTCGCCATAGCTGGCGTGACGCGCCATCAGCTCGTCGAGTTCGAGCAGGGTGAGTGCGGAGAGCAGCGCCTTGCGCCGCCAGACATCGGCCGTACGTTCGCGGTCGAACCGTTCGATCAGCAGCACGTCCTTGTTGAGAGCGCGTTCGAGGCGGACGGGGGCAACGGTGAGGGCGCATTCGGTCGCCAGTCGCATCGCGATGAATTCAGCCTTCACCACGCTGTAGAGGTCATTGGAGGCGGAGAATTTGGCGATGAATTTCTTGTCTCCGTCTTCGATCATGGCCTTGGGGCGCGCGCCACCGATTGAGGAGCCATGGCGCAAGGCCGCGTCGAGCTCAGGCGTCAGCGGCACGCCTTGTTCGACATTTTCGGCGGCCTGCAGCAGCATGGCGAGGGGGGCTGCTCGGGCAGCGCGCGGCGTATGGACGCTCGCCGAGGTCTGGAAGTCGAGCGCGCCGATGCGGTCGGAGCCGGATTCGAGCAAATAGGTGAGTTCGTCGAGGTCGACGGCGGCGGCCGCCGCACCCGTCAGGCCCATCGTGCGATTGATGATGACCCGCCGGCCCCAGGCGTCGGGCGAGGCATCGCGGATGCAGCCGGGCATTGAAAGACCCGGCAAGAGGGGCAGGGCGCCAGTCTGCAGAGGCAGCTCACGCTCATTGAGGCTTATTGCGTCAGGGCGCGCGAGATAGGACTGGCCATAGTTGAATGCGTAGGTTCCGCCCGTCGCCTTCGCGAGACGACCGGCGACAACCGGCGTCGTCTGGCCGGGTAGCCAGGTCCAGACAAATGCTTCAGTTGGAGCGGCCGCTGGCGCAGGACTAGAAGGCATCTTTCACCTCGCTGGCTCGCTTGTGCACCGTTTTCGGTAAGAGGCTGAGCGTGTCCTGCAGATGGGCGCGTTCACTGGCGAGGCGCGACGGCTCCGCTGCAAACAGCGGCACGCCGACCACCGCCGCCGCCTCGAAGGCGACGCCAAGGCCAACGCGTAGGTCGCCCTGTTCGATGCGCTGCATCAGGTCGCGCGACGCGCCGATGCGTTCGCCGAGCTCCTTGACGCTCATGGCGCGTTTGATCCGCGCGGCGCGGATCATCTGGCCGAGCAGCAACGCCGCTTCGCGGGTCTGGCGCGAATAGGCGCGGGTGCGCTTGGGCGCTGCGCGGCGAGAGGGGGGGGCGTTCACCATGGATGGAGACTATTTTAGACAGGTTAGGAAGTCAATAATATGACTTATACATAAGTCATATTAAATCGATAAGCGGTATATATAAGTCACTCTCTTGGGGGCGGATCGGTGCGCCAACGTCTGCGTTGGGACGCGACGACGGACTTGCGACGAGATGTAGCCGCGGGTCAGGCCCCCGCCTTGCCCGCACTCAACAAGACAGGCGGATGTTTGCAGCCGCGAGCGGCGCTCTCGCTTGATCCCTCAAGACTTCTCTTCGGGACGAGAGCTTCACTCCGAATTTTGTAATGCTGTTTGCCGCCCTTGCGTCATGGCTATCCATCTCTCTTTGACGCGCTACTCTTTGGATGTGATGCCGAGATCGGCGCAGGACGAATAAGGCGAGGGCGAAGATGGCGGACAATGCATCAAAGGTGCAGAGCAATCCGGTCGATAAGGAAGCAATCCGCGAGCGCTACCGGATCGAGCGTGACAAACGACTGCGCAGCGACGGCAATGATCAGTACACCCGGATCGCTGGCCTGTTCGACGATTACCTTGAAGACCCTTACACGCCGGTCACCCCCCGGGCGCCGAAGACAGATCATGTTACCTTTGCCTTTGTTGGCGGCGGCTTTGCCGGGCTGGTCACAGGTGCCCGTTTGAAAGAGGCCGGGATCACGGACGTGCGCATCATCGAGAGGGGCGGCGATTTCGGCGGCACCTGGTACTGGAACCGGTATCCGGGGGCCCAGTGTGATACCGCCTCGATGATCTACATGCCGCTTCTCGAAGAGACCGGCCACATGCCGAGCGAGAAGTATGCGCACGCCCCGGAAATCCTGGAGCAGTGCCGGCGGATCGGGCGCCACTACGATCTTTATGAAAACGCGCTCTTCCATACCGTGATAGAAGATCTGTCTTGGGATGAAGCGGGCAGCGTCTGGAGAATCCGGACCAATCGCGGGGACGATTTTACCGCCAAATATATCGGGCTCGGGACCGGACCCCTCAACACGCCGAAGCTGCCGGGCATTCCTGGGATCGCCGACTTCAAGGGCCACGCCTTCCATACCAGCCGCTGGGACTACGGCTATACCGGCGGCGATCCGAGAGGGGCGCCGCTCGACAAGCTGAAGGACAAGCGCGTTGCAATCATCGGCACTGGCGCAACCGCCGTACAGGTGGTTCCGCACCTCGCGCGCGCCGCCAAGGCTCTTTACGTCTTCCAACGCACGCCCTCGTCGATCGACGTGCGCGACAACCGGCCGATCGATCCGGAATGGTTTTCGTCCATTGCCGGCCCCGGCTGGCAGCAGCGCTGGATGGAGAACTTCACCCAGAATCAGGCGGGCCTCGGCATGGCGCCGGAGGATCTCGTGCAGGACGGCTGGACCGATCTGGCGAAGCGAATTCGCAACCGGATCCTTCAGCTGCCGGCTGACCAGCGCACGCCTGCCGGCATGCTCGCGGCCTATGAGGACGCCGACCACGAGAAGATGGAAGAGATCCGCCGGCGCGCGGAAGCGGTGGTCATGGATGCGGATACGGCCGAAAAGCTGAAGGCCTGGTACCGCCAGCTCTGCAAACGGCCCTGCTTCCACGACCAGTACCTGCAGGCGTTCAATGAACCGGCGGCCCACCTGATTGATACAGATGGCAAGGGCGTCGAACGCATCACGGAAAAAGGCGTTGTCGTGAACGGCGTCGAGTACGAGGTCGATTGCATCGTCTATGCGTCAGGGTTCGAAGTGGGCACTCCGCTCGAGCGCCGGACCGGCTTTGACCCCAGGGGACGCGGCGGCGTTACGCTCTCCCAATACTGGGCGGACGGGATGCGCACCAAGCATGGCATGCACGTCCACAATTTTCCGAACGCCTTTCTGGTTCAGGCGACGCAGGCGGCAAACCTTATCTCCAACTATCCGCACAATCTTGTCGATGCTGCGCGCACGATCTCCCTCATTGTCAGCCATGCAGAGGGAGCGGGTGCAAAGGAAGTCGAGGTCTCGAAGCAGGCCGAAGACGATTGGGTGAACCTGCTTCTGTCGGGCATGGGGCTGATGATCGGCTCGCCTGATTGCACGCCCGGCTACTATAACAATGAAGGACGCGATCCCGGCCCCCAAGCGCGCTACTTCGTGGGTTATCCGGCAGGCGCCGTCGCCTTCTTCAATTACATTGAAGGCTGGCGCACGTCCGGCGCCTTCGAGGGGCTCGAGCTTCGCCATGATGCCTGACCCCTTGGCACCTCAGATCGCCGGCTGAACGAAGTCACCATCGGACCAGTCTCCCCGATTGCGATTGCATACAGTCGGTCGCTTGTGAAACAACCTCTCCAAGGTTTGCGAGATTGCCGGAGGACGACAGACATGACCGACCATAACTTCACCATGACCATCAACGGCAAGGCACTCGCTGGAACCGAAACCTTCGGTGTCGAAAACCCGGCCACGGGGCAGGTGTTTGCGCAGGCCCCGGACTGTTCCAAGCCTGAACTCGACGCGGCCATTGCCGCAGCCCGCGCGGCCCTCCCGGCATGGAAGGCGACGCCGATCGATAAACGCCGGGAGCTGCTGAATGTGATGGCCGGCGTCATCATGCAGAACATTCCCGAACTCTCGCGCCTTTTGACCCGCGAACAGGGCAAGCCGCACCCGGACGCTGAAGCCGACGTCGGCGGCGGTGCGTTCTGGTTGATGGAATCGTCGAAGCACCAGATTCCGGAGCACGTGTCGGAGGACTCCGAGCAGCGTCACGCCATCACACGTTACGGCCCCATCGGGGTGGTCGCGGCCATCGTACCTTGGAACTTCCCGATCATCCTTGCGGCGTTCAAACTGGGCCCGGCGCTGCTCGCCGGCAACACCATCGTCCTGAAGCCCGCGCCGACGACGCCGCTGACGACCCTGCGGATCGGCGAGTTATTGCGCGGCGTGTTACCGGACGGCGTGCTCAACATCATCTCCGGCTCCGACCGCCTCGGCCCCTGGCTGACCGCGCACAAGGGCGTCGACAAGGTCAGCTTCACCGGCTCTACACAGACTGGCAAGAAGGTCATGGAAAGCGCAGCCGGCTCGCTGAAGCGTGTGACGCTGGAACTCGGGGGCAACGACCCTGCGATCGTCATGCCGGATGTGGACGTGAAGAAGGTGGCCGAAGATCTCTTCTGGGCCGCTTTCCGCAACACGGGGCAGATCTGCATCGCGACCAAGCGCATGTACATCCACAAGGACGTGTACGAACCATTAAAGGCGGCGCTCGTCGAGTATGCCAGGACGGTGAAGATCGGCGACGGCGCGGAGCAGGGTACCCAGATCGGCCCGATCCAGAACTCGGCGCAGTACAATCGCGTGCTGGAACTCATCCAGGATGCCAAGGACAATGGCTACACGTTCCTTATCGGCGGTGATGCCTCAAAGGTTCCGGGCTACTTCGTGCCCATCACCATCCTGGACAATCCGCCTGAGTCTGCCCGCATCGTGCAGGAAGAACAGTTCGGCCCCGTCCTGCCGCTGCTTAAGTTCGACAATCTCGATGAAGTCATCGGCCGCGCAAATGACAGCGAGTACGGCCTCGGCGCCTCCATCTGGACCACTGACATCGACCGCGCGCAGGACATCGCCACGCGCCTTCAGGCCGGCACTGTGTGGATCAACGAGACCCAGCACCTCAGCCCGCATGCGGCCTTCGGCGGCTTCAAGCAATCCGGCATCGGTGTCGAAGGCGGCCCCGACGGCGTGCTGGAATTCTGCCAGGCGCAGACGGTGTTCACGCGCCGGGCCTGATCGTCATCAGACCTGCGGCCCGGGGCCTGCCGCCGCCCTGAGGCCGAACCCGCCGCGGGCGCAGATGTCTGCAATCTGCTCTTTCAGTTTGAAGTAACCCGCCTTGGTGTGCGGCCACACAGCGGCGTCAAATGGATCGGCGATTTCGATCCGCTCGACGTTCATCAGACCATCCGTCGACCAACCTTTCCGGACGCGCGACCTCGTCGGGCCGACCGGAAAACGCGCCGTGACCACTGCCTCCAGCTTGTGCCCGCTGGCTGCATCCGCGATCTGTGCTGCCCAGGTATCATCCGTAAGCGGAATAACCGGAACGCCAAACTTCGCCCCGGAACGGGCTGCGCAATCGTGCACGGCGCCCGTTACGAAGCCGCGCGCCAACTCGCCCATGCCGAGCGGCGAGCGTTCGGACGGCGCGCTCAGTACAAGGATCACCTCGGGCGGATGGGGCAGGGGCAGGGTCTCCGCTAAGCCGTCTTCCTCGGTCACCAGCAAGGCATAACGCTGGCCAGACCAGCGCGGCTCGCTCATCTCCGGCGCGCGCTTGGCCGCGAGGCGCGGCTCGGTCAGCGCCGGCGCCTCGCCCGAAAGTTCCGGCGTGTCCGCAAAACGGCCCCACGTGAACTTCGCGATATTGTCCGCCCGTGCCAGGTATGTCTTGCCCTGCGTGTGCAGCCCGCCTACCCAGCGCCACGAACAGGTATTGGCCGCCGCGTCACCGTCCAGCAGGTGGCGGAAGAAGAAGTCGGCGCCAAGCTCCCAGGGCAGCTTCAGCGTGAAGATCCAGAGGCTGGCAAACCACATCCGCGCGTGATTGTGCAGGTACCCGGTCCCGACGAGCTCTCCGGCCCAGGCATCGAAACAGGGGATGCCCGTCTGCCCCTCGCAGGCCGCCATGTACCGGGCCGCCAGTCGCGCGTCCTTTGCAACCTGGTTGAGCGCTCCGGCGAGCCCGGCCTGGTAGCGCTCCCAGACATCCGGCTGATGCTCGAGCCAGCCCTTGAAATAGGCCCGCCAGAACACCTGCTGTATGAAGGCTTGCGCGCCGCTGAAGCCATGCATGCCAATGGCCGCCTCCAGAACCTCCTCTGGCGCCAGCAGGCGGCTCCGCAGCCAGGGCGACAGCCCCGAGACGCTGGCGCGTGCCCCCGGTCCAAGGTCAAAACTCCGCGTTCGGGCATAGGCCTCGCCCATCTCCGGAATGAACACGCTCAGCTGCGCGAGGGCAGCCTGGCGGCTGGGAGCCCAGGTCATGTGTTTCGCGTCCTTACCGCTGCGATTGCCCTTCGAACTTGAAGCCCTGCGCCAGAGAGGCAAGGGCTGCAACGTCGCAGCTTGCCGGCTGGCAGTTCATGTGAATTTAATCAGCAAGCCTTCGGTGAGGCATTGTACCGCTGTGTACAGAGGTTAAGTGCGGACGGGCAGACGCTCCGTTGCTGATTGATCGGACCCCGCTGATGTTTTCCCGGCGATTGATTCTGGCCTTTGCCGCCTTTGCGCTGCTGGCCGTTGCGCTCGGGGCGTTGAACGGCTGGGTCTCGCGCGTGGCCGAGCAGCGCGTGGTGCGCGGCAGGGTCGCCGCCGACCTGCTCAGCACCTATCTCGACCTGTCGGCTGAAAAGGCGCGCCTGCGTATCTGGGTGTTGCAGAGTATCGCGGACGCCTCGACCGACCCTGCCGTCGGCCCCGAGCTCGCCAGGAGCATGCGCCGGGACGTGGACTTGCTGCGCGGCCTTGCCGCCAAAGCGGCAGAGATGGACGGGCCCGATGCCGCACTCTTGAAGGAACACACCGACCGGGCCCGCACGATCGAGCTGCTCGAAAGTTCTGTGACGTCGATGTTGAAACGCGTGCAGGTCGTCAACGCCCGTGCGGCCCGCGAAGGCGGCCCCATTCCGGTTACGGCCGTGGATGAACTGTTCGACAAGTTCGGACAGTACGATGTACGCGGCCTGCTTAACGAGGCGATCGCGGCCGAAACGGAAGCGCTGAGGCGGGACCGGGCTTCGGCCGACGAGTCGCTTGCCCAGGCCCGCTTTGTCTCCAACATCGCTGCCAGTTCCATCGTGATCCTCGCGGTCATCCTGTCGATCTATTTCTCCTACGCCCTGCGCCGGCCCTTGCGAGAGTTGACCGCGGGCGCGCAGGCCTATGAAACTGGCGATCTCGCCTACCGTATCCCCAATCTCAGCAAGGATGAGTTCGGCACCCTGGCGCAGCGCATGAACCAGATGGCCAACCAGCTGGACCTGACCAGCCAGCGCGAACGCGAACTGCGCTCCGGTCTCGAGGTGATGGTCAGTGAGCGCACGGTTGACCTTCAGGGCGCAGTTGCCGACCTGCAGCGTTCCGAGGCACGCCGGCGCCAGCTGCTGGCCGATATCGGCCACGAGCTGCGCACGCCGACGACCGTGATCCGCGGCGAGGCCGAAGTTGCCCTGCGCGGCCGCGAGATGACCGACGCGCTTTACCGCGAAAGTCTCGTTCGCATTGCCACCAGCGCCGAACAACTCGGCAAGCAGATCGAGGACCTCCTGACCATCGCGCTCGATGATGCCGAGATGCTCACCCTCAAGAATGATGTCGTCGAGCCCGAGCTTGAGCTTCAGCGCGCGATCAGTCAGGCCAGTACGCTCGCCAGCCTGCGCCAGGTCCGCATCGTGCCAGCCCTGCAGAACAGCGACGCCTTCGTGCCGGGCGATGCGCGCCGCATCGGTCAGATCATGAGCGTACTCCTCGACAATGCCATCCGCTATTCCCATCCGTCCGGCACCGTCGAAATCTCGACCCGGGCCGGGACCGGCAGCTGGTACCTGGAAGTGCGCGATTACGGCATCGGCATCCCGGAGGAGGACGTCCCCCGCGTCTTCGAGCGCGGCTTCCGCGCGGGCGCCGCCCGTACCCACCGGGCCGACGGATCGGGCCTCGGCCTGTCAATTGCCAAGGCCTTTGCCGAACGCCATGGCGGCGAGCTGGCGCTGGAAAGCGTTCTCGGCCAAGGCACGACCGTACGCCTGCGCCTGCCGACGCTGAAACTTGAGGCGGCCTGATGAATATCCTGATTGTCGAAGACGACGCGCGCGTCGCGGATTTCCTTGAACGCGGCCTGAAGGCCGAAGGCTATCGTATCCGCGTTGCGGCCACCGGGCCGGACGGTCTCGAAGCCTGCCGCAGCCTCTGGGAAGACCAGCAGCAGACCGGTGTGCGCGGGCTCGTCCTCCTCGATCTCATGCTGCCTGGCATGAACGGGCTCGACCTCTGTCAGACCGTCCGCGCGTCTCATATCAATCTGCCCATCTTGATGCTGACCGCGCTTGGCCGTCTCGAAGACCGTGTGACCGGTCTTCGTCTGGGAGCGGACGATTATCTCGTGAAGCCTTTTGGCTTTGAGGAATTACTCGCCCGTATCGAAGCGCTCATGCGACGCGGGCCGATGATTGCGGAAGTGGCCGGAGCGGTCCTGAAGGTGGGTGATCTCGAACTCGACCGGGCGCGGTTCAGTCTCCACCGCGCAGGGGAGGAAATCCGCCTGACCACAAAGGAACTCGCGCTGCTCGAACTTCTGATGTCGTCGCCGGGCCGCGTCTTCAGCCGTCAGCGCATCCTCACCAACGTTTGGGGTATTGACGAAGATCCGCTCACAAACGTTGTGGACGTCTATATCCGCCGCCTGCGGTCGAAAGTGGACGAGCCTTTTGGCACTGCGCTCATCGAAACGGTCAGGGGTGTAGGTTACCGTATTCGCGGCTGAATCGAAAAGGCGGCGGTGTTGCCACAGCCGCCTTGATCGCGAAAGAGTTCTGATCTCTTCTGTGTGTTAATTGGGCTGAGGCTTTGAAGCGTCGCCCGCCTTCGCCCCCGCAGCGGTCATCCGGCGCAGCGTTTCAATCAGGTCTGCTTCATTCGCCGGCTTGTCGCGCCGGATGCGGCTGATGCGGGGAAAGCGCATCGCGATGCCGGATTTGTGCCGCGTGCTGGGGTTGACGGCATCGAACGCCACTTCCAGCACGAGGCTCTTCTCGACTTCGCGCACAGGGCCGAACCGGCCCGTTGTCTGTTTGCGGACGAAGCTGTCCAGCCATTTCAGCTCCTCGTCGCTGAAGCCGGAATAGGCCTTGCCCACCGGCAGCAACACGCCGCCCTCGGCCTCCGGCGCGGTCCAGCACCCGAACGTATAGTCCGAGTACAGGCTGGAACGCTTGCCCGACCCGCGCTGCGCATACATGAGCACGCAGTCTGCCGTCAGCGGTTCGCGCTTCCACTTGAACCAGAGCCCGGCCTTGCGGCCCGGCTCGTAAGCGCTGTCCCGCCGCTTCAGCATCACGCCTTCAATATCGGTCTCCCGCGCCTGCGCGCGCAGCTCGGCGAGCGCCTCGAACGTCTCCGCCTCGATCAGCGCTGATATGTCGAAGGCCGATCTGTCCAGTCTCTGCGCAATGCCCTCCAGCCGGGCGCGGCGCGCGCTCCAGGGCAGGCGCCGAAGGTCGTCGGCTCCATCCAGCAGGATATCGTACAGCCGCACGAACGCCGGATAGGCGGTCAGCAGACTGCCCGGGACGGTCTTGCGCCCGAGCCGCTGCTGCAGCGCGTTGAAGCTCGCCGCCCCGCCGCCCTGATGCGTCCCGCGCACCAGCAGCTCCCCGTCCAGCACGCCCTCATGGTCAAACGCCTCGGCCACATCCGGAAAGCTCTCCGTGATATCTTCGCCGCCCCGGCTGAACAGCCGCGTCGCGCCGCCGGCCGAAACAATCTGTATGCGGATCCCGTCCCATTTCCATTCGGCGGCATAGTCCTTGAGATCAATGACCTCGTCTTCGAGCGGGTTCGCCAGCATGAACGGCCGGAACACTGGCACCATCGAGATGTCCGGCTTCGGCGCCGCCCCGGTTGCCCAGGCAAACAGCTCCGCATACGGCGGCCGAATCGCGTGCCAGAGTTCCTCCACCTCCTCGAGCGCCACGCCGAAGGCCTGCGCAAATGCTGTCTTTGCGAGCCGCGCCGACACGCCTATTCGCAGCGCTCCGGTCGCAAGCTTCAGCAGCGCAAACCGCCCATCTTCATCCAGCCGGTCGAGCAGTCCCGCCAGCACGGCCTTCGCCGTCCCCCGAGACGCAGACGCAAGCAGCGCGACCGCCTCGCTGACCTCCGGCGCGCCGCGCACGGGCCCCGTCGGCGCCGGCCACATCAGGCTCACCGTCTCCGCCGTGTCGCCCACAAAATCCCGCGACAGCGCAAACAGCACCGGGTCTACTCGCTCCTGGATCAGCGCACGCACGATCCCGGCCTTAATCGCCGGAAAGTCGATCTCGCCGGTCAGCCCCGCCAGCGCCCATCCACGGTCCGGATCTGGCACGTCTCGCAGATAATCCGCCAGCAGCGCCAGCTTTCCATTTCGCGCCCGCGTATAGATAAGATCCGTGAGCAGACGGGCGAAGCGGTCCATCAGGCAGCCTCGTCCTCATCTTCGCGGCCGACAAGATCCAGCGCCCGCGCGCGGATCTGGCGCATCGCGCACCAGTGCAGCAGCGCGTCCTCGCGCCCATGCGTAATCCAGGTCTCCTGCGGCGCCACTTCAAGGATCGTTGCCGTCAGCTCGTTCCAGTCGCAATGGTCTGAAATGATCAGCGGCAGTTCGACATTGCTCTGCACCGCGCGCTGGCGCACCCGCATCCAGCCGGAGGCCACCGCGTTGACCGGGTCAGGCAGGCGCCGCGCCCAGACGGAATTGAGCGCCGATGGCGGACAGATCACGATCTGTCCCTTCAGGTCGCCGCGCGGCGTCTCCGAAACCGGGGCGAGGGGGCCGAGTGCCACACCGTGCCGCTGGTAAAGATCACACATCGCCGTCATCGCGCCGTGCAGCCAGATTGTCTCGTGATAGCCCGACCGGCGCAGTTCCGCGATCACCCGCTGCGCCTTGCCCAAAGCGTACGCCCCGACCAGGATGGTCCGGTCCGGATTGGCGTCCCGCCCCGCCCGCAGCCGCGCGATCTCCCGCTCGATCGGCGGATGCGTGAAGATCGGCAACGCAAAGGTCGCCTCGGTAATCAGGATATCACACGGCGCCGGCGTGAACGGCGCGCAGGTCGGGTCCGGCCGCCGCTTGTAGTCGCCCGTCACGATGATCCGCTCGCCCTGCCGCTCGAGCAGGATCTGCGCCGAGCCGAGCACATGGCCGGCCGGCAGGAAGGTCGCCGTGATCGAATCCCCGATCTCGATACACTCGCCATAAGCCACGTCGCCGCCCCCCGGCGGCTTACCATAGCGCAGGTCGATGATGTCCCGCGTCGCCGCCGTCGCCCACACTTCGCCGTGCCCGCCGCGCGCGTGGTCGGCATGCCCGTGCGTCACGAGCGCGTTGGCCACCGCCCGCGACGGGTCGATCCACCAGCCGATCGTGGGCAGGTGCAGCCCCTCCCGCTCAGCCTTGATCCAGCGCGGCGTCTCCGGCCCAGTCGGCATGGTCAGGTTCCTCGCGGTTCGGGATGTCTTCAGCGCCCTGAACTAGCGCAGTCGCCCGTCAAAACGCAAACCGCCCCGGCGGTGAGGCCGGGGCGGTGCGGTTCAGTTTGCGGGGTGATCAGACGCCCGCGCGTTCCGGACGACGCGAGCGGCCACCGCCGCCGCCCTGGCCCGGACCCCGGCGGGATGGGCCGCCCGGTTTGCCGCCGCCCGAGGCGCGCTGGAAGCTGCTGCCATTGCCCGATGGGCGTTGACCGTTGCTCTGCGAAGCGCGTTCGCCGTTGCCGCCAGAGGCGCGCTCGCCGTCTCGCTGGGGCCGGCGTTCGCCGCCCTGCTGCGGCCGGCGTTCACCATCCGCCTGCGGACGACGCGCGGCAGGATCATAGGCGCGGCGCTCGCCGCCACCCTGGCTGCGTTGCTGGCCTTGCGGGCGCCGGCTCTGCTGCTGCGGTTTGCGCGAGCCGCGATCATCGGCTTCGGACTCGCCCGCAGGACGCGGCGCAAGCTTGTTGCCGACCAGTTTCTCGATGGCGCGCAGGTAGTCGCGTTCATCGCGCGACACGAACGAGATCGCCACGCCCGTCGCTCCGGCGCGCGCGGTGCGGCCGATGCGGTGGACGTACTGCTCGGGCACTTCCGGCAGGTCGAAGTTGATGACGTGCGTCAGCCCGTCGATATGGATGCCGCGCGCGGCGATATCGGTGGCCACCAGCACCGGCACCTTGCCGCCCTTGAAGGCTTCGAGGGCGCGTTCACGCTGCGACTGGCTCTTGTTGCCGTGGATGGCGACCGAGTCGATGTCGGCATTGGCGAGGCGGCGAACCACCGCGTCAGCGCCATGTTTCGTCCGGGTAAAGACGAGCACGGTTTTCACTTCCGGCTGGCGGATGGTCTCGACCAGGAGCGCCTGCTTCTCGCCTTGCTCCACAAAACAGATGCGCTGCTCCACCTTGTCGGCAGTCGCTGAAGGCGGGGCGACAGCGACCTGCGCCGGGTCTTTCAGGAACTGCGCGGCCAGGCCTTCGACGAGTTTCGGCATGGTCGCCGAGAAGAACAGCGTCTGGCGTTTCTGCGGCACGTGCTTCGCGATGGCGCGAAGGGCATGGATGAAGCCGAGGTCCAGCATCTGGTCGGCTTCGTCGAGCACGAGGACTTCAACGTCTTTCAGGCCGACGGCACGCTGCTCGATCAGGTCGATCAGGCGGCCGGGCGTTGCGATCAGCACGTGCACGCCGCGCTCCAGCTTGCGGATCTGCGGGCCGATCTTGGCGCCGCCGCAAACCATCGCGATGCGCAGGCCGAGGCCGGCGCCGTAGGTTTCAAACGAGGCGGCGATCTGGCCGGCGAGTTCCCGGGTCGGGGCAAGCACGAGGACGCGCGCGCCCTTGTGCGGCGCCGGGCCCTGATTGCGGAACAGCTTGTCGAGGATGGGAGCGGCGAAGGCCAGCGTCTTGCCGGTGCCGGTCTGGGCAAGGCCCATGACATCGCGGCCGGACATGATCAGCGGAATGGCGCGGGCCTGGATGGGGGTAGGGGTGGTGTAGCCGGCAGCGGTCAGCGCAGATTCAACGCGCGGCGCGAGGCCGAAGGATTGGAAGGTTGTCATGTGTTCTTTCAAAAAATATCGGTGCGCCCGGCGCGAAACGTCGCGCTGGGGAGCGGGGGTTCTAACGACCCGCGTGAAGAAGGGCGCCTTGGGCTGAATTCGTGTCTGTAAGGAGGGCCTTGGGCAGGGCGAATGTTTCGCCGCGCCAGCTCACGCTGTCCCTGCAAGGCCTCCGAAGTGGCCCAGACACCGGGCAGATGGGATAAAACCGCCGATAAGTCAAAGGGTTTCTGGCAGGCAGGCGCTCTGCCCCCGGATCGTCTGCATGCCTTCGCTGAAGTTCAAGCGAACGGATCCAGCCCGTCCGCCAGGAGCTTGAGCGCCACGGCGCGGGCGCGGCCAGCGGGTTTGCCCAGCAGCTCGCCCAGCGTTGGCCCGAACAGCCCGACGCCGATGGCGAGGATGACGCTGACAAGGATCGCGTCTTCCAGCCGGCTCTCGCCGCCCTCCGGCGGTTTGATCTTCTGGCGGATCACAGCCTGCACCGCTTCGCGCACGGTCCGCAGGCGGCGCGATTCGCCGGTCATCTCCAGCCAGGCGGCAAGGCGGGCCGCACCTTTCGCCTCGAACGCATCGAACAGGTTCTGCAGCCCCGCGCCGCGCGCCGCCCCGGCCTCGTCCGGCACGTTCATCGACAGGAGGCCGCTGACGAGCTCGGCGATCATCTTCTCCATCAGGGCCGCCTGCACGCCGTCGATGGTGGCGAAATGGTGCAGCACGGTGGCGTTCGCCACGCCCGCCTCCTTCGCCACATCCGCCAGCCGCAGGGATTGCGGCCCGGTCCGCACCAGGAGGCGTTCGGCCGCGATCAGGATATTGTCCCGCGACGCTTCGGGCGACCGGCGCACGCGCGCCGGCGCTTTCTTCGGAGGCGTGGTTTTAGCTATCGACATTTTTGTCAGTAGGCGCTAAAGAGACTTAAATTCAATTGAGACTATGACTGCAAAAACGCCCTTGTCAGCAGGATTCCCGCGATGACCACAAAACGCAGCCCCGAAAACGTCACCATTCTCCCGCGCGACCTGCGCTTTGACGTCGCCACCGCTAACAACGGCCACTGGCTCAATGGCGACCCGGTGGCCACCGCCGTGCTCAACAGCCTGTCGCTGACCTTCCCGGACGGCGAGCGCCTCTTCATGGACGCTGTACGCGGCTACAAGGACAAGCTGTCGGGCAAACTGGCCCAGGACGCGAAGGATTTCATCACCCAGGAAGCGATCCACTCGCGCGAGCACGTGATGCTCAACAAGATGATCGACCGCAGCAAGTATCCGGTCGACGCCATCGAGGCAGAAATCCGGGAGCGAGTCGCATTCGCCCGCTCGCGGGGCAAGATGGGCATGTTGATGTCGACCATCTGCCTCGAGCATTTCACCGCGATGCTGGCCGACATGTTCGCCCAGCACGATGACCTGTTCAAGAAAACCGATCCCCAACTGCGCGACATGTGGCGTTGGCATGCGATGGAAGAAACCGAACACAAGGCCGTGGCCTACGATGTGTTCCTTATCGCCAGCAAGGATTGGCCGGCATGGCGCCGCTATTTCCGCCGCTGCCTTGCTATGCTGCTGATCTCCTATTTTTTCCCGCGCAACATCACGAACTACGCCTCGTCGATGCTGGTCGCGGACGGCTACACGCCGGAAGAGGCTAAGAAGGCCGTCAAGCGCTTCCTCTGGAAAGACCCGTCCTTCTTCGGCCGCGGCTGGAAAATCTGGATCCAGTGGTTCAAGCCGGGCTTCCACCCATGGGACCACGACAACCGCGCCCTGATGGCCGACTGGCAGGCCGAGTTCAATCTCGTCGCCGCCGAGTAGCCTGCCGTCTCAGCGGTCGCCTGCCTAGGCCACTGGACAATCGCGGCCGAGCCGATCATCCCTAGCATCAAGGCTGGGGAATGAGGCCGTTAAACATGCGATCTTTCCGTTCCCTCCTGGCATCGAGGGTCCTGTCCGCCGCTATCTCTGCGTTGGTTATGGGCCTCGCGGCGGGCGCGGCGCCGGCCCCGGCCGAAGCGCTTGCCGAAGCCCTGCCCGTTCCCGGCGGCGCGCTCCCGCTTCGTCCCGGCGAGCTGCTTGTGCCAACGGCCGATGGCGCATGCTCCGTCGTCGTGTTTGCCCCGCATGAGGAGGGCTTCAACCGGCTCGCCGCCTATTGGCGCGGGACGACCTGGACCGGCGCCTGCCGCTTCGGCCTTGCTCACGGCGAAGGCGCGGTCGCGGCGCTCGATGGCAAATGGCGCACTGAAACCGTCATGGTTTACGGCACCGAAATCAATCCGGCCGAAGTCACGAAGTCCGAAGCGAAACAGGACGGGGCTGTTTCGTGGACGTCGATGACCGGCAAGCTGAACTTCTTTTCCGGCGCGGCCTTCAACGACCTGGAAGCGGCCCGCTACGTGATCCGGCTCGAGCGCAAACCCGCCCGCGATCTCGAACTCGGCGACCTCGTGGCGGACTGGTATGGGTCCGACTATCTCGAACGCCACACCTTTGATGAGGATGGGCGCGAAGAGATCATGAGCGTCAGCGCCTTCAACATAGACGCCTATTGCGGCCTCGGTTTTCCAGATGAGTTCAAGCGCTTCGAGAAGGACATGCAGAAGGCCTGCAAGAAGACCGGCGAAAGGCTGGTCCTCATACGCCGGGAAGGCTTGGCCTCCGATCTTTGGGTGGACCGCCCGATCACCTGGCTGAAGGCCTGCCCGATCAACAAGGCACGCCAGGTCAGCGACTGCGGCCCCCTGGTGCGCAGCGCCCTCAGCAAGGAGGCAGCGGAGCTCGAAGCCTTCCTCACGGACGGCGATGCAGCGGAACGAAACGCCGCCGAGCAGGAAATCATCGCGCGCTTCAAGCCGCTGGAGGATGCTTTTGCCGCCTCCTTGCTGATCAATGTGCGGGACTAGGCAGAAGCGTCCGCCTACGGATCAATCACGACGCGCCGGTCTTCCAGCGCAGTGATCGCTTCGGCCGGTGTCGCGCAGTGGACGAGGGCAGCGCGGAAGGGATCCGGGATGAAGCCGCCGGCGATGATGTGATCCATCAGCTCAAAGAAGGGGGCCCAAAAGCCGTCCTCATCCAGGAAGGCCATCGGCTTGGCGTGCAGGCCGAGCCGCGCCCAGGAGAGAATCTCCACCGCTTCCTCCAGCGTGCCGATGCCGCCGGGCAGGACGATGAAGGCATCGGCCTCTTCGAACATCATCATCTTGCGGGTGTGCATGTCGTCCACGATGCGGTGCTCGACGTCTGTGAAGATGCGTTCTTTGGCGAGCAGGAACTTTGGCATGATGCCCAGCACCTCGCCCCCGCGCTCATGGGCGGCCCGGGCGCAGGCGCCCATCAGACCGACCCCGCCGCCGCCATAGACGAGGCGGATATCGCGGCCTGCCAGTTCGCGCCCGAGCGCTTCGGCCAGCCGGATATAGATCGCATTCACGCTGTCTGAGGCGCCGCAATAAACGCAAACGGATTGAAGTTTCGCCATTCCAGGTTGGAACCTCGTGCTGGTCTCTTGTCGTGAGGGTTTAGGTTGCGCCGGCCGGTTCGGCCAGACCGGTTTGGCATCTTCTCAATGGGGGTGGGTTTCGTTTTCATACGTTCCACGCCATATGGCGGGTATGAGACCACCGTCCCCCGCCCCTGACGCGCCCGAAAACCACGACAAGATCGAAAGCGCGGATGGCGGCCTTTCCGCCTCGATCCTGCGGATCCTGAAACTGCTCGGCCGGCCGGAGCTGGCGCGCTGGCGGCCTGTAATGGCGATGGCGGTGTTCCTGACGCTGGTCGCCTCGGTTCTGGAAGTCATCTCGCCGCTGGTCATGGGCCACGCCATCAACCAGGTTGCCCCGGCGGGCGGCGTGGGCACGTTCGGCGTGGCTGCCCTTTGGCTCACTTATGGTCTTGTCCTGCGATTTGCGGCGGCCGGCCTCCCGCAACTGCGCGATTGGCTGTTCGCGCCGGTTAGCCAGGATGCACAAAGGGTGGCGAGCGTTGATGCGTTCGGGCATGCGCTCGGCCTGTCGCTGAACTTCCACCAGACCCGCCGGACGGGCGCCCTCAACCGCGTGATCGAACGCGGCGCGGGGGCCATCGACTACCTGATCAGGTTCCTGGCATTCAACATTGGCCCGACCCTCATCCGGCTTGTACTGGCGTCGATTGCGCTCGGCCTTGCCTATGATTATCGTCTGGCCCTGATCGCCGTGGCCACAATCGCGCTTTATGTCGTCGCCACAGTGGTGATCACAGAATGGCGCGTGCGCCAGCGGCGCAAGATGAACGAGGCCGACACGCATTTCCGCGCGACCTCGGTGGATATCCTGACCAATTTCGAGACTGTGAAATCCTTCGCCGCCGAGGCGCGCGAGACGAGCCGCTTCGACAAGGCGATGGGCGAGTATAACGTTCACTATGTCGATACTGTGCGCAGCATGTATGTGCTCAACACCGTGCAGGCGCTGGTCATGAACCTCGGCCTGCTTGCGGTAATGGTGCTGTCGGCGCTCAACGTCATCGATGGCAAGATGCAGATCGGCGACCTGACCGCCGTGATGCTGATGCTGCTATCGCTCTATGCGCCGCTGAACATTCTTGGCTGGGCCTGGCGCGAGATCAAACAGGGGGCGGTGGACCTCGAGAAGCTGCACGGCCTGATCGCGATGGTGCCCGACGTGATGGATGCACCGTTCGCCCGCACGCTGGCGAAACCGCAGGGCCGGGTGACGTTCGAGAATGTTGCCTTCAACCATGAAGGCCGGTCGGCCGGTGTGCAGAACATTTCCTTCGATGTGCCGCCGGGCGGCAAGATCGCCTTCGTCGGCACCTCCGGCGCCGGTAAATCGACGCTGCTGAAACTGCTCTTCCGTTTCTACGATACCGATGCGGGCCGGGTGATGATCGACGGGCAGGATGTCCGCGCGCTAACGCAGGATTCCCTGCGCGCGGCGCTCGGCCTCGTGCCGCAGGATGTGGTGCTGTTCAACGACACGATCCGGGCGAACATTGCCTATGCAAGGCCGAACGCGGCCGAGGAAGAGATCCGCGATGCGGCGCGCCGGGCTCAGCTGCTCGACTTTATCGAGAGCCAGCCGGACGGGTGGAACACGCGGGTTGGCGAACGGGGGCTGAAGCTTTCCGGCGGTGAAAAGCAGCGCGTCGGCATTGCCCGCGTGGTGCTGGCCGATCCCGCCATCCTGGTGCTGGACGAGGCGACGAGCGCCCTCGACAGCGCGACCGAGGCAGCGGTTCAGGACGCGCTGGAACAGGCCTCGGCAGGGCGCACGACCCTTATGGTCGCGCACCGTTTGTCCACCGTGATCGACGCGGACGAGATCATCGTTCTGGAGGCCGGGCGGGTCATTGAACGTGGGAACCACGCTGCCTTGCTTTCAAAAGGCGGCAAATATGCTGATATGTGGCAAAGACAGGCGCGCAGCACGGACGCTGCACTGGCTGCTGTCTGACGACTCGTACAGGGAAGGGGCGCGCGAACATGGCTGACGAAATCAATCGCCGCTCGATGCCGTGGATGACGATCGCGCTCGACTGGGAAGGCGTGGCAGCTGCCTTGGCGGCTTTCCTGGCGGCCCTTTTGCTCGGCTCGATCTGGGGGCCGCTGTTCTGGATCGGCTTTGCCGCAATGGCGGCCGCACTGGCGGCGGGTCACTGGGCGCGCCGCTCGCCGCCGGATTTGGCGGACGGGGTGGTTTCGCCGTGTGACGGCATCGTGGTGTCGATCGAGGTGACCGAGGCGCCGACCGCGCTGCGGCTTTCGCCGGAGTCGCTCATTCGTGTGCGGATCGCCTCGTCTCCCTTTTCCACCAACAAGCTCTACACCCCGATTGCCGGCGGCGTGGACCTCATCAGCCTGGCGCAGGGCGAGCCTTCCGTGCCGATGGCGATGCGCCCGGATGATGAAGGGCTGACGCGCGCTTACGTGACCTTTGAGAGCGCGGGCGAACAGGCGGGTATCGCCCTTGCCAGCGGCGGGCTCGGCCCGCGCATTGACCTCGATATCGAGACTGGCGACGTGGTGCGCCTTGGCCGCGCGTTCGGTACGCGCCGGATGGGCGGCTGGTGTGACCTTTACCTGCCGATCGGCCTGAACGTGCTCGTCTGGCCGGGGCAGTCGCTCGTCGGTGGTGAGACCGTGATCGGACGGCTGCGCGCGGAGTTCGGGGACGAGACGGCGCTCGAGGCCGTGGAGGCCGCGATGCCCGAGCCGAAGCGCGAACCGGCTCCGGTGGCGCCCGCGCCTCCCGCGCCTCCCGCGCCCGGAGCTGCTGCGCCCGCCGAACCCGAACCGGTGGCTGAGGAAGAAGACTTCTTCGACGATTATCCGGAGCCGGATGAAGTGGAAGTACCGGAAGACCCGGCTGCGATTTTCGCACGCCTGCGCGAAGCGGCGCGCAAGCATGGCGAGAGTGATTGATCTCATTTTTGAACAGGTCTAAGGCGCAAAGAGCCCGGCCCTAACCCTACCCAGGCTTCGTTCGGGAAAGGGACATGTCACCTTTTGGGGCGCACTTACTGAACACGGCACGCATCCTGTTGCCTCCCTGCGTGCGGGGAGGGCTGGGGCGGGGCCCGTGATTTCAGGTTACCGTCACGCAGGCTTCAGGACGTGTCGCAGGCCCGGGCGCAAGGGGCGGAAGGCTCGGGTCCATGCGATGCAGTTTCGCACAGGTTCAGGGGGGGCGCGCAAGTTTGACCCATTTTCTTTCAGCGCCTTGAGTTGCTTGGCGAGGGGATGGTGGAAGGAAGGTACGAGCGCGGCGTCCTAGTCCTCGTCCGGGACTTCGTTGGCGTTCATCCATTTAAGGAGGGGGCGGAGGGGCAGAATCCAGCCGAAGCCAACCAGGATATAGAAGACGAGCTGCAGCCAGGGGGAGGCGCCCGCGAGCCGGGTCCCGGCAGTAGCGGCGCCCCAGATCCAGAGGAGCATGAAAGTAAGCAACACGGCAATGGCGATCAGTTTGCGCATGGCATTTCCGTCCGGTCTGTCAGGCTGTGCGACGATGGCGCCTCTTGATTGCGCGCCCGCCCAGGTGATTTAGGGCCCATGCCCGCAAACGCAATTTCCCCCGTTGCCGCACGCTGGATCCGCGCCTGGCTGATCCTGCTGGGGCTCATGGTCTATGCGACCGTCCTCGTGGGCGGCGCAACCCGGCTGACCGATTCCGGCCTGTCGATCACCGAGTGGCAGCCTGTGAAAGGCGCCCTTCCGCCGCTGAACGACGCAGCTTGGCTGGCCGAATTCGACAAGTACCGCGAGACCACCCAGTACAAGCGGATGAACAAGGGCATGGAGATGTCGGAGTTCCAGTTCATCTACTGGTGGGAGTGGGGTCACCGGCAGCTCGGCCGGGTGATCGGGCTGGTGGCGGTTCTGGGGCTCGCTTTCTTTGCGGCCCGGCGCTGGCTGGGCGGCGGGCTGGGCTGGAAACTGACCGGCCTTGTGGCTCTCGGCGGGCTGCAGGGGGCGATCGGCTGGTGGATGGTGGCGAGCGGGATGGGCGATACGGACCGGGTTTCGGTCGCGCCTTACCGGCTGATGACGCATTTCAGCCTGGCGCTGCTAATCCTTTGTGTGATTACCTGGCTCTGGCTGTCGCTTGGGGCGCCCGGGCGTGCGGCGGCGCCGAACCGGGCCCGGCCATGGGCCTTCGGGCTGCTGGGGCTGGTGTTCGTGCAGATGGCCGCCGGGGCGCTGGTGGCGGGGCTGGACGCAGGCCGCACCTATACCGACTGGCCGCTGATGGCCGGGGAACTGGTGCCCAGTCACTATATTCAGTCCGATCTGGGCGTGCGCAGCCTGTTTGAGGGGCGCGCGGCGACGCAGTTCAACCACCGTTTCCTCGCCTATGTGCTCTGGGTGCTGAGTCTTGTGGCCGCCTGGCAGCTGCGAGGCAGCGCTCTGGCGCGGCCGGCGGCGGTTCTTGCGGGGCTCGTGTCGCTGCAGGCGGTGTGGGGCATCCTGACGCTGCTGAACGCCGCGCCGCTGCCGCTGGCCCTGGCGCATCAGGGGCTGGGGGTCACCGTGACGCTGGCGGCGGTTTACCTCGCCTGGCGGGCCTCGGCGCGGGGCTCGCAACCGGCCTGATTGCAGCGGATTGGCTCGTGTTTGCGGGCATTATCCATAAATGCAGGATGACCCCGCCAGCCGCGTTGACAAAGGGAAACGCGGCGCTTAAACGCCACCCCTTAATCGAAACTCCTGGAACTTCGAAATCGAGAGGCTCTGAGCAGAGCAATGAAAACCTATAACGCACCTGTGGGCGTAGAGACCAAGTGGGTCGTGATCGACGCGACGGACGTCGTCGTCGGACGCCTTGCTTCCTACGTGGCCAAACGTCTTCGCGGCAAGCACCGCCCGGATTTCACCCCGCACGTTGATACCGGCGACCATATCGTGGTCATCAACGCGGAAAAAGCCGTGTTCACCGGCAACAAGCTGACCGACAAGATTTACTATCGTCACACGGGCTATGCCGGCGGCATCAAGTCCACGACGGCGGGCAAGATCCTGAGCGGCCGCTTCCCGGAGCGCGCCCTCGAGATGGCTGTAAAGCGCATGATGCCGCGCGAGAGCGCGCTGTCGCGCCAGCAATTCGGCAAGCTGCGCATCTATGCCGGCGCCGAGCATCCGCACGTTGCCCAACAACCCGAGCTCGTCGACTTCAAGTCGATGAACCGCAAGAACTCGAAAACGGCCTGATCCTCATGACCGATACCTCCGCTTCCCTGAAAGACCTTGGCGCCATGACCGGCGCACCGGCAGCAAAAGTTGCCCTGAAGGTCGAGCCGAAGATTGATGCGCAAGGCCGTTCCTACGGCACCGGCCGCCGCAAGGAAGCGGTTGCCCGCGTCTGGATCAAACGCGGTACCGGCAAGATCACGATCAATGGCCGGGATCAGGAAACCTACTTCGCGCGCCCCGTGCTGCGCATGGTGATCGCCCAGCCGCTGATCGAATCCGGACGCGCGTCGGAATTCGACGTGATCTGCACGGTCAAGGGATCTGGCCTGATGGGCCAGGCCGGCGCGGTTCGTCACGGCATCTCGCGCGCCCTCGTCGCGTATGAGCCGGGCCTGCGTCCGGTGCTGAAGCCGTTTGGCTTCATGACACGCGACCCGCGCGTGGTTGAGCGCAAGAAGTACGGCAAAGCGAAAGCACGCCGCAGCTTCCAGTTCTCGAAGCGCTGATCCGTTTACGGATTTACCGTGTTCAAGCGGGCGCTTCGGAGACGAAGCGCCCGTTTTTGCTTTTGCCCTGACTTCAGAGGAGTGGGCGCATGAAACCCAGAGTCTTCATCGATGGCGAAGCCGGAACCACCGGCCTGCAGATTGCGTCGCGGCTCATGGCCCGCAGCGACATCGACCTGCTCTCTATCAATGAGGCAAAGCGCAAGGATGCGGACGCGCGCGCGGCGATCATGAAGAAGGCAGACGCTGTGATCCTCTGCCTGCCGGATGACGCGGCGCGGCTCGCCGTAAGCCTGGTGGAGAATCCCAACACCGTGATCATCGACGCTTCGACCGCGCACCGCACGTCGCCGGGCTGGGTCTATGGCTTTCCGGAAATGGACCGCGGCCAGCGCGCCGCGATTGCCGCCTCGGCGCGGATCTCCAATCCGGGCTGTTATCCCACCGGTTTCATCGCGCTGGTTCGCCCGCTGATCGTGTCCGGATTGTTGCCGCCGGACTGGCTGGTCACCGTTAACGCCGTGTCCGGATATTCCGGCGGCGGAAGGCCGATGATCGCCGAGTTTGAGACGCGCGAGACCGAGGACAATTTCCGCATCTACGCGCTGGGCCAGACGCACAAGCATACGCCCGAGATGAAGAAGCATGCGGCCCTCGCGCATGCGCCGATGTTCCTGCCGTCCGTCGGCCGGTTTGAGCAGGGCATGATCATCGAGGTGCCGCTGCCGCTCTGGGCGTTGCCGAAGAAGCCGAAACGGGCGGCCGTGCACGCGGCGCTTAAGGCGGCGTACCAGGGCGAGACATTCGTCAAGGTGACCGGGCTCGCCGAAGGTGACGCGCTCAAGACGCTGGGCGCCGAAGGCTGCAACGACACCAACCGGATGGAACTCTACGTGTTCGGCAATGATGACCAGGCGCGCCTCGTCGCGCGGCTGGACAATCTCGGTAAGGGCGCCTCGGGCGCGGCCGTGCAGAACCTGAATATCGCGCTGGGGCTCGACGAAAGCGCCGGTTTGTTGGAGTAGGGCGGCGCACGGCGCCGTATCGCCATCGCATGCGGGGACAGCCCTGCATGTCGCCTGTTATCCAGGCGCCTGATTATTTGATCGCGCTGAAAACTACTATAAACTTGAAAAAATGGCAGGATTTTCTCCTGTGCTTTCATTGCATCGAGGGTTTATTAAAAGTCCGTACACGGAAAAAAACGCACTCTGGCTCAAAACGTAGGCTGAAACTAAAAAAGTTTAGCGACGCAGAGCCCATCAACGCAAGCCACCGATACCAGCGCCAACTGCTGCGCCACTATATGCTATGGATCGTGTGCCCTGGCATGCGGCCGGGGGAGGTCCACAAGCTTCGATACAGGCACATAATGGTCCGGCATATCCGGGATACTGGCGCGACGACGCTGCGCATCAAGGTGCCTCACGACACCGAGAGAGGTGCCCGCTTGGTCATCGCCCTTCCTGCGGCTGTGGGTGTTTACCAATCTCTCCAACAGCAGACGCAGCACAGCGGTAAGCAAGACTACCTGAGATATGCCCAAAGTTCAGGAAGAAGTGGCGCAAAATCTCCAGGCCAACCCGTCTGCCAGAGGCCAGTCTCGAGATGTTTATCAAGGACGGGATTAAGCAAGTTCCAACTGCCGGCTGACGAGGGGCATCACCAACTTTTGGGCATATCTAGGGTTGGCAACGAACTTGCTATCTGTCCAGGCAGAATTGGGCGGGCCGCGGATAGGTTCAGATATGGCACAGATTGCATGGTCAGTTCTTGCTGGTACGCGGCAGGCGCAGGATGCCGCAAGCCCAGCGGTAGAAATCGCCGGGTTGGAACTAACCATTTTGATGCCCTGTCTCAACGAGGCTGAGACGCTGCAGGTCTGTATTGAGAAGGCGCTGGACTATCTCAAACGGTCCGGCTTGTCTGGCGAGGTCGTCGTGGCTGACAACGGAAGCACTGACGGATCTCAGGATATCGCCCGCGCCGCCGGGGCGCGTGTTGTGGATGTTCCGGTGCGCGGCTATGGCGCGGCGCTGATCGGCGGCTGCAAGTCCGCGCGCGGCCGGTTCATCATCATGGGCGACGCCGACGACTCCTATAACTTCTCCGATCTGGATGCCTTTATCGAAGCGCTGCGCGGCGGCGGCGAGCTTGTGATGGGCAACCGGTTCAAGGGCGGCATCGCGCCGGGCGCCATGCCCTTCCTTCACCGTTATCTTGGTAATCCTGTATTGTCCTGGCTCGGACGGCTATTCTTCCAGATCCCGATCGGAGACTTCCATTGCGGGCTGCGCGGCTATAACCGCGAGTCGATCCTGGGGCTCGGCCTGAAATCCACGGGCATGGAATATGCCAGCGAAATGGTCGTAAAATCGTCACTCGCCAAACTCAGGATTGTCGAAGTGCCCACTACGCTGTCGCCCGATGGCCGCAGCCGCGCGCCGCACCTCAAGACCTGGCGCGATGGCTGGCGCCACCTGCGCTTCCTGCTGCTGCACAGCCCGAAATGGCTGTTTGCCATTCCCGGCCTCGTACTGATCGGTCTCAGCCTGCTGCTGGGTATGTTGACGCTATTCGGGCCTGTCCAGATCACCCCGGATGTGAGCTTCGATTATCATACCCTGATTGCATCCTGCTTCATGCTGATCATAGGGGTCCAGCTGGTCCTGTTCTCCATGATCTCGCGCGCCTATGCAGCGAGCGAGGGCTTTCTGCCGCAACCCTACCGCATGAGGAAGACGCTGCTATCGCTGAACCTTGAAGGCCTGCTGCTTATTGCGCTTGCCCTTCTGGTCCTGGGCCTGGCTGGCAAAGGCTGGTCGCTCTGGTACTGGGCATCGAAGGATTTCGGCAACATTGCACAGCCAGACATGCTGCGTATTTTTGTTCCCTCACTGACGATTGTTACCTGCGCCATACAACTGGCCGCCGGTGCCTTCCTGGCTTCGGTGTTCGGAATCCGCAGGTGAACCGCAGCGCCGGCCCGGGCGGGCGACAGTTATTGGAGCATTGATATGACGCTGAGTCCGATGCTCAGCCAGCGGGTGGGAGCCTCACGGCCGGCCGACCTGGCCCTGATGGCGGCCTGTCTGCTGATCCTGCTGCTGCCGGCCCTCATCAATGGCCGGCCCTTTATGTTTGCCGACTTCGATCAATATTTCCTGATCGGCAAAGGCCTGATCGACAATCTTGCCGGCCTGCCTGGTATGGGCGATCCGCCGCCGGTAATCTCTCCGGCCGAAGCGGCGCCGGCGCCAGCCGGTGAGAAAGCCGAGAGTGGTTATTTCCTGGCCATCGCCGCCGCGCGTTCGCCGCTGTATTCCCTCGCCGCTTACGGGCTGACGGCCTTTGCCACGGTCTGGCTACTGCCGGTCCTTCAGTCGGCGCTGACGGTGTGGCTGGTGTTCCTCCTTGTGACCTGCGTGGGCGGTGCGCGCAGCCATGGCTTCTATCTCGGAGCCTTTTCCTTCCTCAGCTTTCTCAGCCCGCTCGGCATGCATGTGAATTTCCTGATGCCCGACGTGTTCGGGGGGCTTCTGGTGTTGGCCGCCGCGTTGTTAATCTTCGGGCGGGGGCAGTCGCTGCTCAGTAACATGCTACTGGTGGCGCTTGTTTCGGCAGCGGCCTTCCTGCACACGACCAACCTGCTGTTGGCTGGTTTCGCCTGCGCGGCAGGCTTGATCTTATGGCTGCTGCCGGCCTCTCGCGGTCTTGTCAATGCGCGTGCACCGCTCTACCTGCTCGCCGCCGCTGTGCTGGCGGCGGGTACGACGAGCGGCTACCGCGCCGTGATCACGCTGGCGACCGGCACAGCGCCGGGCTCGCCGACCTTCCTCGCCGCGCGCGTTTATGCCGATGGGCCAGGGCGCCAGCATCTGGAAACAGTCTGCGCTGATGATCCTGCGCGCTATGCCCACTGTGTTTTCGTCGGCCATGACTATGTCGATCACAACGACCTGATCTGGGGCCGGCCGGGCCCAGAGAAACCTACCTTCACTGACAGCCCGCCCGAGCTCAGACGTGCTCTGCAGGCCGAGGAGCCCGAGTTCGTGATCAATGCCATCGCGGCCTACCCGCTGGAGCAGGCCGCAGCGAGCCTTCGCAATTTCGGTGGCGCGCTGTTTGCCGTGGGAATTGCCGAGGTGGATTACGGCGCGGTGTATGTGATCCAGAATCTCATCGGCGATGACCCGGGTTCCCTGGCCTATATGCCGGGAGTGGAACGATGCCTTGCCGAGCCCTCGGCCTGTCAGGAACAGCACCCCGCCAAGACATTCTGGCGCCATCTGGTCGGGGCCATATCGCTCACGACGATGGTTGCCTTCGTAGCGGTACTTGCGGCGTGGTATGCTGGCCACCCCGACCGGCGCCATAGCGTTCAGCTTATCGCCGACCTGCGCTGGTTGATCGGGGTGTTCCTTGTGCTGATGGTTATTGCGAATGCAGCAATCTGCGGAATGCTGTCGGGCGTGCACGACCGGTATCAGGCTCGCCTGATCTGGATTGTGCCTCTGATGCTAATGGCCTTATTGCCGCAACTAAAGCAGGCCTTACAGCACGGCCCATCGGGCCTGGCCAGGGCATAAAAGGACGTGAGAAACCCACTCGAGCATGCCAGCATCCGCTATTTGGCGGCGAGCTTTGCGGCGCTGGGGTTGGACTATGGGCTGACGCTGGCCCTGTTCCAACTGGCGGTGATGAACCTGACGCTGGCGGCGGGCATATCCTTCTTCGCGGTCGGTCTTGCTTTCTATTTCGTGCACGAGTTCTGGACCTTCCGGGATGAGGGCTCAGCCTTTTCGCTGAAGCGGATGGGCGGGAACCTGGCAGTTCTGGTGGCGGCCGGTGCTGTCCGGGTCGGGGTCATCGGCCTTCTGGAAGCGCTGGCGGCACCGGAGGGGATCTGGGTTAGCCTGTATTTTGCCGCCGGGGTGGCCTGTTCCTTTTCGACGAGTTACGCCTTCAACCGCTTCTTCGTCTTCCGCAGCTGAGCGAACCGGCCATTTCAGCCTGGGCCAGCGGGGCTTAGGTCAGGCCGAGGTACCGGCTACCCAACCGCGCCATTCTCTGCCTGACCGTCCCGAAATACTCGCCCTTGTGGAGGGGGCCGTAACGCAAAAGGTGCAGAACCGGGCCGAAGGCGAGGCACAATATGGCGCTGTGCTGACACTTCAGGGCAAGATTATCGCCGACTATATCACTCACAGGACTGACGACGACGTGCACATTGATGTGTATGAGGATCCCGCCGAAGACCGGCTGAAACACCTGCCCCTGTTGCGTCTCCGCTCGCAGGGTAATCAGCCCAGGGATGGTTATGTCGTCTGCCTGTCCAGGCAGGAGCTGGCAGGCGCAGTAAGGATCGATCCCGCTCTGACCGTCTGCTATGCAGGGGGCAGGGGGATGTCTGCGAGGCGCACCCTGGCATAGGTGCCGGGCGCTGCGCCGAGGCCCATGTCTTTCGGCTGCAGGGCGGCGACCTTCCGGCCCGATTTGGGGCGCAGCCAATCCCACCAGGTTGGCCACCAGCTGCCGGGGATTTCCCTCGATGTCTCCAGCCACTCGTTCGCCGAAGCGCCGAGTTTGCCGGGGTTCACCCAGTGCTGGTACTTTTTCGAGTCCGGATGGTTCACGACGCCGGCGATATGGCCAGAGCCGGAGAGCACGAACGTTGCGTCCCCGCCATAGAGTTTGGCGGTGCGGAACACGCTCTCGTAAGGGACGATGTGATCATCCTTGGAGGCTTGCAGCATCACGGGGATCTTGATGTTCCCCATGTCCACCTTTTGTCCGAGGACGGTGTATTCGCCCTTGGCGAGGCGGTTCTCGGAATAGCATTCCTTGAGATAGTGCCGGTGGACGGGCCCGGGAATGTTGGTCTGGTCCGCGTTCCAGTAGAGCAGGTCGAACGGGCGGGGCGGCTTGCCCAGCATGTAGGTGTCAACGACATAGCGCCAGACGAGATCGATCGGGCGCAGCCAGTTGAAGGTTTCGTACATGTCCTTGCCGGGCATGATGCCGCCATGCTGGTCGATCAGGCCGTAGACATAGTCCCGGCCCGGACCATCGGTGAACACCTTGAGATCGCCGGCAAGTTCGAAATCCGATTGCGAGGCGAAGAAGGTGGCGGAGGCGACCTTGTCATAGCCGGTGGTCGACATGTGGGCGAGGGCAGACGTGAGCAGCGTGCCGCCGATGCAATAACCGACGCAGTTGACCTGCTTGGCGCCGGAGGCCTGCAACGCGCCTTCGACGGCGGCGTAGATGCCCTTCTTCACATAGTCGTCCCAGTCATAGTTCATCGTGACCTTGTCGGCCGAGCGCCAGGAGACGACGAAGACCGTGAGGCCCCTGTCAACCAGCCAGCGGATCATCGAGTTTTCTTCCCGCAGGTCGAGCACGTAGAACTTGTTGATCCAGGGCGGGAAGATCACCAGCGGCTTCGAATAGGCCTGGGCCTGCGTAGGGGTGTACTGGATGAGTTCGATCAGGTCGTTGCGGAAGACGACTTCGCCGGGGGCGGTCGCAACGTTCACGCCGACTTCGAACGGGGTTTCGTCCGTCTGCGTGATGTAGAGCTTGCCGCCGCCCTTGCGGACATCATCGCGCGCCATGCGCAGGCCAGCGAGCACGCTTTCGCCGCCGCTTTCGATGAAGGTACGCAGTGCCTGCGGGTTGGTGCCAAGGAAGTTGGTGGGCGATAGGCTCTCGGTGAGCATCTGCATGAAGAAGCGGGCGCGCAGCTGCACGGCCGGGTCCATGCCGCTGGCGCGATCAGCGAGGCTGTTCATCCAGCGGGAATTTACGTCATAGGCCTTGCGGATGAACTTGAAGGCCGGGTTCGTCTGCCATTCGGGGTCGGAGAAACGCTTGTCCTTCTCCTTGGGTGGTTCCTGCGAGAGGGTGTCGGTGACCATCTCCTGCCAGAGGGTCATCCAGCCCTGCATCAGCTCGAAATTCGCCTGCATCAGCGCAGCCGGGTTCATCGCGAGGTTCATGCCGACGTTACGGAAGGCATCGGCGGCGCCCATTGGGTCGCCTTTCGTTACCGTGGCGAGCGGGCCGGAACCGGTCATCACCTCGGTCATCAGGGCCTGGGACTCGGTATTGGCGAGGGCCAGCGTGGTCATCAGCAGCTGCCAGCGCATGGGGTCCTGCGACGCCATAAGCGCTGCCAGGGGCTCGGTTCCTGTGGTTGGAGTTGCCGCGCTGCTCATAGGTCCTAGTTTTGCCCTGTTCTTCGCGCTCATCTATTCACTATAATGTTTGTCATTTAATGAGATTAACCATGAAAAACACGGCGATTCTCTTTTGCAGCGTGCCGCTTCTGCTGGCCTGCGGCTGTACGTCGTCGTTTGCGAAGGCGCGGGCGGCCATTAACGAAGCGCCGGAATGGTATGCCGAGCGCCGGACGGAAATCCGTGGCGAGGGCTACCCGAAGCTTGACGAGATCCCGGTGGTCGATCCGGAGTGGAAGCCGGGCGGGGCGCTGGCAGCGTCGGGCGGGGAGATTGCCCTGATTGAGGCCGCGTTTGCCGCCGATGAGCGCGCCCAGGCGCCGCTCGCTCAGGCCGACGAGATTGCCAAGGTGCTGGCGGAAATCCGGGCCGGGTTTGAGCCGGGGCTACCGGACGGTGAGTTCTTCACAGCGACCGAAATTACGGCCATCCGGGAAAGCTTTAACGTGCCGCGCGTGACGGAAGGCGTTGTGCAACAATGATCAGCACCGATTTTCACAAGATCCGGCGCCTGCCGCCTTACGTGTTCGAGCAGGTAAACCGCACCAAGGCGGCGCTGCGCGCGCGCGGGGCGGATATCATCGACCTTGGCATGGGCAATCCGGACCTGCCCACGCCGAAGCATATCGTAGACAAGCTGATAGAAACGGCGCGCAAACCGGACGTGAACGGATATTCCGCCTCGCGCGGTATCCCGGGACTGCGCCGTGCACTGACGGACTATTACAAGCGCCGGTTCGGTGTGAGCCTCGACAAGGACCGGGAAGTGATCGTCACGCTCGGCTCGAAGGAAGGCTTTGCCAATCTTGCCCAGGCGATCAGCGCGCCGGGTGATGTTATCCTTGCGCCGGATCCGTCTTATCCGCTGCACCATTTCGGCTTCATCATCGCGGGCGCCTCGATCCGCGGGGTTCCTGCGCATACGCCGGAGCAGTACCTGTCGAACCTTGGCCGCGCGGTGAAGTATTCCGTGCCGCCGCCGACGGCGATGGTGCTGTGCTTCCCGTCGAACCCGACGGCGGCTGTGTGCGACCTCGACTTCTACAAGGAGGCCGTGAAGTTCGCGAAGAAGCACGACCTCTGGATCCTGTCGGACCTCGCGTACAACGAAATCTATTTCGAAGAGCCGACGCCTTCGATCCTGCAGGTCGATGGCGCAAAGGAAATTGCCGTTGAATTTACGACAATGTCGAAGACGTATTCGATGGCCGGTTGGCGGGTCGGGTTCGTGGCGGGCAATGACAAGCTGATCGCGGCGCTCGCGCGGGTGAAGTCCTACCTGGATTATGGCGCGTATACGCCGATCCAGGTGGCCGCCGTGGCGGCGCTCGATGGGCCGCAGGACTGCGTGGATGATATCCGCAAGATCTACCGTACACGGCGCGATGCGCTGGTGGACAGCTTCACCAAGGCGGGCTGGCCGATCCCGAGCCCGAAAGCTTCAATGTTTGCCTGGGCGCAGATCCCGGAAAAGCTGCGGCATATGGGCAGCCTCGAATTCTCGATCCAGCTAATCAACGAAGCGCACGTGGCCGTGGCGCCGGGTGCGGGCTTTGGCGAGCATGGAGACGAGTATGTCCGCATCGCCCTCGTCGAAAACGAGCAGCGTATCCGCCAGGCAGGCCGCAACATCCGCAAGTTCCTCGCCGCGCACGGCGTGAAGGAAATCAAGCCGGTGCCAGCGGAGTAGGGCTGTGACTTCGCCCGGCGCCGGGAGGCGGCGGCACGAGCTCAGGCAACTCATACTTTCCAAAAGCGGACTTCGTTTTCGGAAAGTGGCGATAGTCATGATGGAAGTCATGGAGCACGCCCCGAGACCTAGCGAGGCGGACGGGCTTTACTCGGAAGATGAAATCACAAATGAAATCAGAGGATTGATTAAGGCAGGTCAGCTGGAGATCGTGGGCGATCCGGCTCGGCCTCGAAATCGCGAGATCCGGCTGCGTCAGCCTTAGACCAAAGGCTGCGCTCAGGCTCGACGCCCTTGTGCAAACCGGCTATTCCCGCGCGGGACCGTAGCGTAAGGGGCCGCCCGATGGGGCCGTTGAGAATTGGGATTGCGGGGCTCGGCCATGTCGGCGCCGGGCTGATCGAGCTGGTGCAGCGCCAGGAGCGGCTGCGGCTGCCCGGCCAGGTCGAGATTGCGGGTGTGAGCGCGCGCTCGCAAAGCCGCAACCGGCCCGTGAACACCGATGATTATGCCTGGTTCGATGACGCCGCGACGCTGGCGGAAGACCCCGGCGTGGACGTGTTCGTGGAGCTGATTGGCGGATCGGACGGGCCGGCGAAGTTTGCCGTGGAATCGGCGCTGAAGGCCGGCAAGCATGTGGTGACGGCCAACAAGGCGCTGATCGCCAAGCATGGCATCGCGCTCGCGGCGCTGGCCGCTGAAAAGCACGTTGACCTGTTGTTCGAGGCGGCAGTGGCCGGCGGCATTCCGGTCGTCCGCATACTGCGCGACAGCCTTGTCGGCACAGAGCTCAAGCGCGTGTCCGGCATCCTGAACGGTACGTGCAACTTCATCACGAGTACGATGCTGGAGACCGGGCGCTCCTATGAGGAAGTGCTCGCCGAGGCGCAGAAGCGCGGCTATGCCGAAGCTGACCCGGCGCTGGACGTGTCCGGCATGGACGCAGCGCACAAGGCGGCGATCCTTTCGGCGATCGCATTCTCAGCCGACCTGGATTTCTCGAAAGTGGCTGTGCGCGGGATTGAGGAGATTGGTCTCCTGGACCTGCGGCTCGCTGACCGGCTGGGTTTCCGGATCAAACTGATTGCCGAAGGGGTGCTGACGAAGACCGGCGTCGTTTGCCGCGTTGAGCCGATGGCGTTGCCGCATGCGCATGCGCTGGCGCGGGTTGATGGTTCGCTGAACGCCGTGCGCATCGAGGGTGATCCTCTGGGCGCGGTCGTGCTGACCGGCCCTGGCGCTGGTTCCGGGCCGACGGCGAGCGCGGTGATGGGCGATGTGGCGAAACTGTTCCGCCCGGCGATCCGCAATGCCTTCGGCCGCGCGCAGCACCATGTGGCGCAGCCTTTCGTCATCGGCGAGGCGTCCGAGGTCGCGCCCTTCTTCCTCCGCGTACGGCTGGCCGACAAGCCGGGTACGCTCGCGGCGCTGACCGAGGCGCTCGCCGAAGAAGGCGTCTCCGTGGACAAGCTGCTGCAGGATTCCGCCGACGAGAGCGGGGCGAGCCCCGTGGCGGTCGTCACGCACCGGTGCCCCCGCGCGCAGATGCAGGCGGCTGTTAACCGGATCGCCGGTTTGTCCGTGTCCGTCGAAGACCCGCGCCTCATTCGTATCGAAGCGGCAAGCTGATGGCTTCCTATCCGCGTTAACAGTCCCGAATCTATGCCCTTGGAGAAAATTAAATGGAAAACAAGGTACTGACGCCCGGCCTTGCGGACGCTATGGTCCGTGTGACCGAACTGGCCGCAATCGCTGCGTCCAGGGAAGTGGGCCGGGGCGACGAAAAGAAAGCCGATGCGGCCGCTGTGGACGCGATGCGCTCGGCCTTCAACGCCGTGGATTTCAAGGGCCGCGTCGTGATCGGCGAGGGCGAGCGTGATGAAGCGCCGATGCTGTATATCGGAGAGGAAGTCGGTACCGGAACTGGCCCGGAAATCGATATCGCGCTGGACCCGCTGGAAGGCACGACGCTGACCGCGAAGGCGATGGCGAATGCGCTGGCGGTGCTGGCGATCGCGCCGCGCGGCGGGCTGCTCTATGCGCCGGATACCTACATGGACAAGATCGCGATTGGCCCGGGTTATCCAGAGGGGCTCGTAAGCCTGGATGAGGCACCTGCGGACAATATCAAGGCGCTGGCGAAGGCCGCGGGTCGCAAGGTGGAAGACATGACCGTGTGCGTGCTCGACCGGCCGCGCCATCAGGACATCATCGACTCACTGCGCTCTGCGGGCGCACGCATCTCGCTGATCTCGGACGGCGATGTCGCCGGCGTGATCGCGACCACGGACGCTGCAACCGGCATCGACATGTATGTCGGGCAGGGCGGCGCGCCGGAAGGCGTGCTGGCAGCCGCTGCGCTGAAGTGCGTGGGCGGACAGATGTACGGCCGGCTCGTGTTCCGCAATGATGACGAGAAGAAGCGCGCGGCTCGCACCGGTATCACTGATTTCGGCAAGACCTATTCGCTGCACGAGCTCGCCTCGGGCGACACCGTGTTCTGCGCGACCGGCGTGACCAATGGCACGATGTTGTCGGGCGTCGCGCACAAGGATGGCCGCGTGCACACGCACACGCTGGTCATGACGTCCATGGACGGCATGGTGCGCTATGTGCGCAGCGCGCGGAAGGTTTGACTTCCCGACTTGGGGCGCAGGCCCAACCCTGACCGGCGGAGCGTGAGGGGGCCTGCCGTTCTGTATTGCAGACATCGCTTTCGCCGGCACGCTTGTCCGTCCCCGCCCCGGAACGGGCAGGGGTAGGGCGGGGCCATCAAAGCCGTTTGGCCATCACGATATCATCGAACACCCGTTCGCCGACGCGGAACTGGCGCGTGCCTGCGAGCGAAAAGCCGTGACGCGTGTAGAAGGCGATGGCGCGAGCGTTGTCCTGATAGGTGCCGAGGAGGAGGCGCGGGGCGCCTTGCTCACGGGCTTCTGCGATGGCGGCCTCCATCATGGCGCGGCCGGGGCCTGCGCCATGATGGCGTGACAGGGCATAGATGCGCTTCAGTTCGCGGTCGCCGGGCTCCAGCGGGACCGGCAGGTCCGGCGTGCAGTTCAGGGCGTAGCCGATGGGCGCGCCTGTTTCGGCGTGCTCGGCGAGCCACAGGGCGCAGGTAGGATCTGCCAGGTAAGTCTCATACAGACTGCGCGCATGCTGGTTTGTACAGTGTGCGGACAGGTTTGCACCGTCGATCAGGTCGCCATAGGTTTCGACGAAGGTGGCAACCCCGATATGACCGAGGCGTTCGGCGTCGGCTTCCGCGGCGCGCCGGATGATAAAGGGCGTCGTCGGAGCTGGTTTTGGCGCGAGGGCAAGCAGCGTGTTGATGGCGGCAATGGCCTGCGGGAGGCGCGTATCATAGGCGCCGGTAATCAGGACGTGCGGCGAGCCATTGCCACGGATCAGCTCGAGGAAGCGGATGTGCATCCATTCGCGGATGGTCTCGCCGTCGCGCACGCCATCCTGAACAAAAGGAACATCCGGACACGCAATGAGGTAGAGGTCCACGATGTCGCGGGCGCCGATGGCGTCAACGGGGGGGTGGCGCTTGCCTGCGTAGCGTTCAAACCAGGTGGCGGTGGCGAAGGCGTTCGTGTCGCAGATCAGCACGCGGTTTGCGCGCGCGGCGGCCTCGTTCTCGCGGCTCTTCTGGACCTCGGCTATGTGGACAAAATCGTCATCCGTCCAGGCCGGAATTTCACCGTGTACGCCCTGTTCGGCGATTTTCTTCTCCCAATGCTCGCGGCCATATTCCGGCACCCAGACAGTTTCGAAATGCGCAGCGAGCGCCTCGCAGAGCGTGGTTTTCCCTGTGGATTCGGCGCCGATCAGGACGATGCGGAAGGGGCGGGTGCGGGCCATGATTTCAATGATTTCTGCCAGGCGAGGAGGCCCATGACGGCGAGGGCGAGGAAGACGGCGTACAGGAGCGCGGTGAGGTTGAGACCGCGGGTGATGTAGAGCGGAACATAGATCACGTCAGCCAGAATCCAGAGGTGCCAGCATTCGAGTTTCTTGCGGCTTTGGAGCCATTGGGCGGAGAGGCTGATCGAGGTGGTGAGCGCGTCCCAGAACTTCGACGCGCCGCCGATTTTGCCGAGCAGCCACCAGAGGAAGGTGGTGGCCGCTGCGATGAAGACGGCGATCAGGGCGAGCTCGCGCGCCGAGGTGCGCCGGACGGTCAGTTCGGTGCGGTTCTCGCCGCCAAACAGCCAGAGGTACCATCCCGCGAGGTTCAGGCCGAAATAGACGACCTGAAGGCCGGAGTCCGCATACAGACGGTATTCGTAGAAGATCCAGGCATAGGCGGCCACGTTGAGCAGGCCGAGCGGGAAGTTCCATACGCTCTGGCGCACGACGAGCCAGACGCAGATGGCGCCCGTGACGAAGGCGCCGGCTTCCAGCGCACTGGCGGTACCGGTGGACCATGCGGCGTAAGCGATGGCGGTGGAGGCGAGGACGAGGGCGGCGGGGAGGGCGAGTTCGGCAAGGCGGGTGGGGGCGGACGCGTCACTCATGGCATAGGGTGCCCGCGTTTTGCCAAGGGCCCCACCCTCTTGCTCGTGAAATCTTATACGATTTCCCGTCCTCGCAAGCTCCCCGCAGTGCGGGGAGGGGACGGTCACGCTCGGGCAGGCCGGGCGCTGTTGGCAATCAGCTCTTCGCCATCGCGTCTTCGAAGTTGCGCGCGACTTTCTCGATGAAGCCTTCGGTTGTCAGGTAGCCCTGATCCGGGCCGACGAGCAGGGCGAGGTCTTTCGTCATGAAGCCCTTCTCCACGGTCTCGATGACGACGCGCTCAAGCGTCTGGGCGAACTTGCGCACGTCCGGCGTGCCATCCATGCGGCCGCGGTGGTCGAGGCCCTGCGTCCAGGCGAAGATCGAGGCGATCGAGTTCGTCGAGGTCGCTTCGCCCTTCTGGTGGTTGCGGTAGTGGCGGGTGACCGTGCCGTGCGCGGCTTCGGCTTCAACCGTGTTACCATCGGGCGAGAGCAGCACGGAGGTCATCAGGCCCAGCGAGCCGTAGCCTTGCGCGACCGTGTCCGACTGAACATCGCCGTCATAGTTCTTACAGGCCCAGACGTATCCGCCCGACCATTTCATGCACGAGGCGACCATGTCGTCGATCAGGCGGTGTTCGTAGGTGCCTTTGAAGGGGGCGAACTTGGTTTTGAATTCGGCGTCCCACATCTCCTGGAAGATGTCCTTGAAGCGGCCGTCATAGGCTTTCAGGATTGTGTTTTTGGTGGAGAGGTAGACCGGCATTTCGCGCTGCAGGCCATAGTTGAAGCAGGCGCGGGCGAAGTCGCGGATCGACTCGTCGACGTTGTACATGCCCATCGCGATGCCGGCGTCCGGGAAGTCATACACTTCCTTCTCGATGACCTGGCCATCGGCGCCTTGCCATTTCATCGTCAGCTTGCCTTTGCCGGGCACGAGGAAGTCAGTCGCGCGGTACTGGTCGCCGAAGGCATGGCGGCCGATGATCACGGGTTTCGTCCAGCCGGGCACGAGGCGCGGGATGTTCGAGATGACGATCGGCTCGCGGAACACGACGCCGCCAAGGATGTTGCGGATAGTGCCGTTGGGCGACTTCCACATCTTCTTGAGGCCGAATTCTTCGACGCGCTGCTCGTCGGGTGTGATGGTCGCGCACTTGACGGCGACGCCGTACGTCTTTGTGGCTTCGGCCGCGTCGATCGTGATCTGGTCGTTGGTCTCGTCGCGTTTCTGGATGCCCAGATCGAAGTATTTCAGGTCGATGTCGAGATAGGGGAAGATCAGCTTGTCCTTGATCACCTGCCAGATGATCCGGGTCATTTCGTCGCCGTCCATATCCACAACCGGGTTTTTGACCTTGATCTTCGACATATTCTGGAATCCTTGCGTTTCACCGTTTGATGCGCGCTATAGCAGACGCGGGACGGGCGTCAAAACGGGATAGATCATGGCTCTCCAGCAAGCTCCTGCGATCCTGCTGCATACGCCGCAACTGGGCGAGAACATCGGCGCGGCAGCGCGGGTGATGCTGAACTTCGGGCTGACGGACCTGCGGCTGGTCTCGCCCCGGGATGGGTGGCCGAGCGCTTCGGCAGAGGCGATGTCGGCGGGCGCGCTGGGATCCGGGGTTGAGGTCAGCGTGTTCGCGACGCTCGAGGCGGCGATTGCGGACCTGACCTTTGCAGTAGCCACGACGGCGCGGCCACGGGGCATGGAAAAGCCAGTGATGGACGCGGTGGGTGCGCTCGAGGCGCTGCGCGGGCATGACGGGCGGTGCGGCGTGCTGTTCGGGGGCGAGAAGTCCGGCCTGCCGAACGAGGCGGTGGCGCTGTGCGACGCGATCCTGACCTATCCGGTGAACCCCGGCTTTGCGTCACTGAACCTCGCGCAGGCGGTGGGCGTGTTCTGCCACCAGTGGGGCGCGGGCGAGGGGCTCGGCGGGCGGTTCGCGGGCAAGGATGAAGGCGTCGGTGCGCCGGCGAGCCGCGAAGACGTGATCGGTCTGTTCGAGCACTTCGAGAGCGAGCTGGAGCGCGCGGGCTATTTCTATCCGCCGGAAAAGACACCGGTGATGATCAACAACCTACGCAACGCGCTGATCCGCGCGCAGTGGACGCAGCAGGAGGTGCAGACCTTCCGGGGCGCGATCAAGGCGCTGTCACTCGGGCGCGGGAAGGCGCGGGTGAAGCCGGAGGCGTAGAGGGCTTCAAGCCCCTCACCGGGGGTGAGGGGCTTGAAGCGGTTACTTGCCCTTCCAGACCGGGGCGCGTTTTTCGATGAAGGCTTTCGGGCCTTCGCGGAAGTCTTCGGTGCCGACGATGCCTGCGAACGCGGTGCCGGAGGCTTTCCAGAGTTCGTCATCTGTCTTGGTGGTCGCTTCGATGGCAACGGCGCGGCTGGCGGCGACGGCGAGCGGGGCGTTGGCGGTGATGCGGGCGGCGAGCTTCAGGGCTTCGTCCATGACCTGCGCCTCGGGGACGACTTTATTGACCATGCCGAGCTCGTAGGCGCGCTGCGAGGAGAGCGGGTCGCCGGTGAGGATGACTTCAAGGGCGACGGCCTTGCCGATCACGCGCGGCAGGCGAAACAGGCCGCCGGCGCCGGCGACGAGGGAGCGTTTCACTTCCGGCAGGCCGAAATTCGTGTCGTCCGCAGCGATGATCATGTCGCAGGAGAGGGCCACTTCGGTGCCGCCGGCGAGGGCGGAGCCGGTGATCGCGGCGATGAGCGGCTTGGTGCGCTCGCGCCGGGCGATGCCGGCAAAGCCGCCTTTCTTGGTGGACAGGGCGCCGCCATTTCCGGCGGATATTTCCTTGAGGTCCGCGCCCGCGCAGAAGGCCTTGCCGACAGCGGTGAGGATGCCGACCCAGACTTCGGGGTCTGATTCCATCTGGTCGAGCGCGGCTTCCATCGTGGCGGCCATTTCGCCGTTGATGGCGTTGCGGGCTTCCGGGCGGTTCATCGTGATGATCGCGACGTTACCTTTTTTGACATACTCGACGGGCATGGGGCATTCCTCCTGTGCGGTTTCTTGAGGGAGGACTAAGAGGCCTTACCCAACGTCGCGCAAGCGTCCCTCTTGCCGGACGCTGGGTCAGGGGCTTGAGATGACGCCATGAAACTTGATCTTGATCCTGAATACGAAGCCTTTCGTGCGGACGTCTCCGAGACGCTGACGAAGAACCGCCATCTGGCCCCCACGTCCGAGGACAAGGGCTACAAGAATGCCAGGCGCATTGCCTGGCAGAAGCTGTTGATCGAGCATGGCCTCGCCGCGCGGACGATCCCCAAGGCTTATGGCGGGTATGGCGGTGAGGCGGACATCCTCAAGGCGCGCATCATCGCCGAGGAATTCGCGCGCAGCCGCGTGCCAGGGCCCATGGCGGGGCAGGGCATTTCGATGCTGGTGCCGACGCTGCTGGAACTCGGCACGGAGGCGCAGAAGCAGGCTTACATCCGCCCCACGATCGAAGGCGAGATGATCTGGTGCCAAGGCTATTCCGAGCCGGGCGCGGGATCGGACCTTGCGGCGTTGCGCACGTCCGCTGTGGAGGACGGCGATCATTACGTGATCAACGGCTCGAAGATCTGGACTTCGACCGCGAAGCAGGCGGACATGATCTTCTGCCTTGTGCGGACGGACCCGGCCGCGAAGAAGCATGAGGGCATCACGTATATCACCTTCCCCATGTCCATGCCGGGCATTGAGGTGCGTCCGCTGGTAGACATGACGGGCAGCGCGAACTTCAACGAAGTCTTCTTCACGAATGTCCGGGTACCGAAGAGCGGTGTGATCTATCAGCCGAATAAGGGCTGGCAGGTGGCGAACGCCACGTTGACACACGAGCGCGGGATGCTGGGCGATCCGAATGCGACGAAGGCGCGGTTCCTGGAACTCGTGACGCTGATGAAGGGCGAATCGGTGAACGGACAGCCGTTGATCGCCAATCCCTTGCTGTGTGACCGGCTGATGCAGCTACAGGCAGAGGTCTATGCGATGCAGGCGAACGGCCTGCGCATCACGACCAGCCGGCTGAAGGGCGAACAGGCCGGGATCGCCGGGCTGATCGTCAAGCTGAATGGCTGTGACCTGAACCACGAGATTGCGCGCCTCGCGATCGACGCGCTGGGCGAACTCGGCATCCTGTACGAGGACGGCGAGCATCTGCGCAGCGATGGCAGCTGGCAGTGGCGCTACATGTACGACCTTGGGCTGATCATCGGCGGCGGCACGGCACAGATCCAGAAGAACATCATTGCGGAACGCGGGTTGAACATGCCGCGTGAGCCGAAGCTGGCGAAGGCGTAAGCACATGGAATTTGCACTCTCCGAAGACCAGCGGATGCTTCAGGACAGCCTCAAGGGCGTGCTGTCGCAGTCTGCGTCGCTGGACCAGATCCGCAAGATCGCGGTTGGCGATGCGGGCGCCGTCCGCGCGCTTGAGGCGGCGCTTGAGGATTTCGGCCTCGCGTCATTGCTTTTGCCGGAAGCGGCAGGCGGACTGGGCCTCGGCCTCCTCGACGCGTGCCTGGTGCAGGAGGCGCTGGGCTATCATATCGCGCCGTCGCGGTTTCTGGCGAGCGCGCTGGCGGCGGTTGCCCTGGCGGACAATCCGGGACTGCTTGGGGGCGATGCGAAGTTCGCTCTGGCGGTGACGGAAATGGCGTCGCGCCGGGACGGCGCAGGGCTCAGCCTGAAGGCCGGGAAATTGTCAGGGACGGCCTTGCTGGCGATCAGCGCAGAGGAGGCAACGCACCTTCTGGCGGCTGACGCAAAAGGCGGATTGCATGTGGTCGATGCCGCGGGCGCGAAGGCTGCCCCCATGCAGACGATCGACCGGACACGGACGTTCCATGCAGTCACGCTGAGCGGCGTCAAGGTGCTGTCCACCGCGAAAGCAAATGACCGGTTCCTCGCTGCGGCGCGTTTGCTGGCGGCGGCCGATACGCTGGGCGCGGCGCAGGCGATGATTGACAAGGCGGTGGCCTATGCGGCCGAGCGCCAGCAGTTCGGCCGGGTGATCGGCTCGTTCCAGGCGGTAAAGCATATGTGCGCCGAGATGGCGGCAAAGCTTGAGCCCGGCCGGGCGCTGATCTGGCACGCGGCGCATGCGCTCGATATCGGCGATGCGGAAGGGCCGGTTATGGCGAACCTCGCGAAGGCCTACCTCGCCGAGGCGGGGACGTTTATCGCACGCACAGCAACGGAAGTGCATGGCGGGATGGGCTTCACCGATCTTGTGGGCTTGCACTACTGGTTCAAGCGGATCGGCGTGAACCGCCAGTTGTTTGGATCGCCCGAGCAGGCGCGTCAAACAGCGGCGCAGCTGCAGGGGCTGGTCGCCTGAACAAGGCGCAACTTTTCGGCGAATTCAGACTTGTTGCGGACTTACACGTTTGCGAGGGTGTTCCAGTGTTGCACACTCTGGCCTTGTTCGTGGAGGCGCTGCTTGCCGGAAGTTCTCATCGATTATGCCGGGCTCGTGCAGCGCGCGGGTGAGTTCGGGTTTCGCAAGGCGAGCTGCGCCGAACTGGGCGCGGGGCTTGCGTTGGCCGAAAGGCTGACGGGGCAGGCGATGGCGACCGCCGCGTCGATACTCTGGATCGAGAGTCTGACGGGCATGGGGGCCTGGGTTACCGGAGATCCGGTAGACGGCGTGTTCATCACAGTGCCGCTGAGCGCGGCGGGTGTCGCGGCGGTGCGCGATGGCAGCTTCGTGCCGGCCTCGCTTTCGCTTGCCCACATCTGCTGCGCGGGCGAGGCCTGCGCGGGCGTCTACATCGGCGTTTATGCCGGGGCGACGAAAGAGGCGCGCCGGCGCGTGATGATGGCGGCCGGGAGCACGCGGAAGGAGTTTTTCGCGCCCGTGCCCTGCTTTGCGCGCGGGGTGACCGAGGATGGCAAGCGGTCGATGGCGTCGCTCGGTTTCCAGCCGGTAGAGGGCGGGTTGCCGGACCTCTGGGGGCAAAACCCTCTGCCCGGTTCGCAGGAGCAGGCGGCCTAAGCGCGCGGCCGGATTCTGGCAAAATGTCGCTCACGCGGCCACCTGAGCCGGAGATGCTGGCCCGGTTTTCGCCCGGGCCAGTTCGGGCTCTGGAGGACTATCAGCGGGCGATCACGCTGCGGGCGGCGGTTTATCTCCCCGGGCAGGACGGCCTGTTTGGGGAGGCGTATGACGGGAATGACTTCTCCTGCAGGCATTTCCTGGTCCGGGAAGAGGCAAGGCCCGCGGGCACGTGCCGGGTGAGGCGGCTTGAAGCAGCTCCGACACCGGGCGCATTTACCAGCAGGGTTGCTTGTCTTTCGCAGCGACCCGCGCCAGTAAAACGTGTCGGCCCAACTGGCGGGCTAGCGCGTTTATCCGGCTTCAGGATCTGCCCATGTCCGTCAACCTGCTGAAACTCGATTCGGCGGCGCGCAAAGCGCCTGTGGTGCCGGTGATCGTGGTCGATTCAGCGCGCCAGGCGGCGCCGCTTGCACGTACGCTCGTGCGGGCAGGCGTCACGATTGCGGAAGTGACGCTGCGCACGCCCGCGGGGCTGGAGGCGATCTCGGTCATGCGGGCGGAGGCGCCGGAACTGCTGGTGGGGGCTGGCACCGTGCTGTCCGGCAAGGATGCCGATGACGCGGTGGCAGCGGGGGCCGAGTTTCTGGTCTCGCCCGGCATGTCACCCGGCCTTCGTGCGGCGCTTCGCGGGCGTGAGCATCTGATGATCCCGGGCATATCGACGCCGAGCGAGGCCATGACCCGGCAAGAGGAAGGCTTCGAGCGGCTGAAGCTTTTTCCGGCCTCCATCGCGGGGGGCGCGCCCGCGCTCAAGGCGCTGGCCGGGCCGCTGCCCCATTTGCGCTTCATGCCCACCGGCGGGATCAGCGAAGCCGAAGTGAAAACCTACCTGGCCCTGCCGAACGTTTTTGCGATCGGCGGCTCCTGGATCGCCAGCCAGGCGGATATTGCGGCCGGCAACTGGAGCCGGATCGAGGAGATCGCGCGCAGGCTGCTCGCGCTGGCATAGGCAATGCAGACCCGGCGTTAAGGTTCGTCCAGCAAGACTGGGCAATCCCGTTTCGGTACGGGGTACACACGACGAAGGGAATCCGCGGTGAAAGCAGTTATCTTTGCAGGTGGTTTCGGGACGCGTCTCAGCGAGGAAACCGCACTGCGTCCGAAGCCGATGGTTGAAGTGGGCGGCCGCCCGATCCTCCATCACATCATGGAAATGTATGCCGCGCACGCGATCACGGATTTTGTGGTGCTGGGCGGTTACAAGGTCGAGTTCATCAAGGACTATTTCCTGAACTATACCCGCCGCACGGGCGACTTCACCGTCGACCTGAGCAATGGCGAACTGACCTGGACGCATAACAAGCCACTGCCGTGGAAAGTGACTGTGCTGGACACCGGCGTCGATACAATGACCGGCGGACGCCTGAAGCGCGCGCGGGAAGTCATCGGCAACGAAACCTTCTGCCTGACTTATGGTGACGGGGTCTCGGACGTCGACATCACGGCGCTGGTGGCGTTCCACAAGGCATCTGGCGCGAAGGCGACGGTAACGGCGGTTTCGCCGCCCGGCCGTTTCGGTGTAATGGGCCTGTCCCCGGATGATCCGATTGTGCAGTCTTTCCGCGAGAAAGACTCGGTGGACGTCGGCCTGATCAATGGTGGCTTCTTCGTTTGCGAGCCGAGCGTGATCGATCTCGTGGACGGCGACACCACGGTCTGGGAACAGGAACCGATGAACCGCCTGGTCCAGGCCCAGCAACTGGCGGCCTATCGCCATTCCGGCTTCTGGCAGGCGATGGATACGGTCCGTGACCGGCAGGTGCTCGAAGGGATCTATGCCATGGGCGCGCCCTGGTTGAGAATGGGGAAATAGTTTCATGAAATTTCATCAGACCACGCTGAAAGACGCGATGCTCATCGACCTCGAGCGCCGGGGGGACGATCGCGGCTTCTTTGCCCGCACCTTCTGTGTCGATGAATTTGCCGCCCTCGGCCTGCCGACCGAGTTCGTCCAGCAGAACACGTCTTACTCTGCCAACAGGGGCACGCTGCGCGGCATGCACTTCCAGAGCGCCCCGTACAGCGAGGACAAGCTGATCCGCTGCCTGCGCGGCGCGATCGTCGATATCATCATCGACCTGCGGCCGGGCTCGCCCACTTTCAGGAAGTGGGAAGCGTTTGAGCTGAATGACGAGAACAAGCGTCAACTCCTGGTGCCGAAAGGCTTCGGCCATGGCTTCCAGACGGTCAGCGACCATGTCGAGGTGACCTATCTCGTGACCGCCAAGTACACGCCGTCTGCCGAAAGCGGCGTGCGCTGGAACGATCCGGCGTTTGGCATCAAATGGCCTCTGGAGCCGACCGATATGTCGGACAAGGATCGCAACTGGCCGGATTTTGCGAGCTAAGCAGGCAACCGAAGCTGAAACGAGAAACCCCGCCAGTATCTGGCGGGTTTTCTGATTCGACGACAGGTTTTCTTGACGGGGCGGCGGCGACGTCAGTGCGCCAGCGCCGCCGCAACGGCTTCGGCAATCGAGAGCGAACTCGTCAGGCCGGGGGATTCGATTCCAAAGAGGTGGACGAGGCCGGAATGCCCATGATGGGCGGGGCCGTCGATGCGGAAGTCCGCGGCCGGCTGGCCCGGGAAGGAGAGCTTGGGGCGGCAGCCGGAATAGTCAGCTGCAATGGCGCCGTCCGGCAGTTGCGGCCAGTATTCGCGCACGGCGGCGTAGAAGCTGTCGGCGCGGCGGATGTCTACGCGGTAATCGACCGTATCCGGGTCATCCGTATTCAGCCATTCGACATCCGGGCCGAAACGCATACGCCCGCCGAGATCGAGCGTAACGTGGACGCCGAGGCCGCCTTCAACCGGCGCCGGATAGATCAGGCGCTGGAAGACGGGCTTCGTCTGGCAGCTGAAATAGCTGCCCTTGGCGAGGGTGAACGCAGGCAGAAGGGCGGGGTCGTAACCGGACATCCCGTTCGCAACGCGGTGGGCATACAGGCCCGCACTGTTGACAACCTTTCGGGCGACCAGTGCCATCGGCTCGGCGCCGCCGGCCTCAATCCGGATGCGGCCATCAGCAAGGATCTCCGAGGTCGTGACGGGGGTGTTGAACGCAATGGCGCCGCCGTGGTCCTCAAGCTCGCCTTGCAGCGAGAGCATGTAACCGTGGCTGTCGAACACGCCGGTTTCTGCGGACAGGACTGCGGCCTTGCAGACCAGATGAGGTTCCATCGCCATCGCTTCGGCGCCGGTGAGGAACGAAAGGCCTTCAACGTCGTTGCGAAGCCCTTGGGCGTGCAGGCCTTCCATCTTGGAAATCTGGGCGTCCGAGGCGGCGACGATGAGCTTGCCGGTCTTGCGATAGGCGACGCCGTGCGCGTCCATCCAGGCATATAGCTTTCGGCGGCCAGCCACGCAGTGCTGGCGGCGCAGGCTGTCAGTCGGATAATAGAGCCCCGCATGGACAACTTCGCTGTTGCGCGAAGACGTCAGTGTACCGATGGCGCCGGCCGCTTCGAGGACCAGCACGTCGGCGCCGCCCCGAGCGAGGGTTGCAGCGCAGGCGAGGCCGACCGCGCCGGCCCCGATAACGACTGTATCCACATCGATCATAGCGGGCCCGGCGCTGGCTGGATCAGACAGTTGCTTCGGCGGTCACGAGACCGAAATGGCGCTCCATTTCGGCGTAATACGCATCGATCTTGCGGCCGGCCGGGACGGTGACGTCCGCAAAGGTCAAAACGGTGTCCTTGGCGATGTCGCGCTTCACGCGGCATCCATCTGCAAGACCCATCGGCAGCAGGAGATCTGCGTGAATGATAGGTGCGTTTTCCGCCTGTCCGTAGGTGTCGAAGCCGCCGATTCCGTCGAGGGTCTGGCCCGCTTTCAGGTCGCGTTTTGCGACGGCGATGACGCCGACGGTGGGTGCGCCAAGCGGCGCGAGGGCGGCGTCATGGAACAGCACAGCGCGCGCCACGGTGAGCGGCACTTCGAAGTGGCAGAGGTGGTAGGGCGTGTAGAAGAGGTAATAGGGGCCGGCGCCAAGTTTGTAGAGGTTCAGGTAGTGCGCCTGGCGCGGGTCATCGTGCGTGCCCAGAACAAACACACCGGGGCCGGGGCGGGCGCCGACGACAAAGTCGACAATGCCGGGGCCTGTGGGATCGATATGCGGGGCGAGCATCTCGACGAATTCCTCAAGCGGACGAAGGGGCAGGGTAGGGTTCTTGTTCGTCGGATCCGGGCCGATCATGCCGCGTTTCGCGACGCCCATGCCGGTGCCGTTAGCGACGATGGCCTGTTCGAAGGCGATCTTGGTTCCATCCGCGAAGGAGGTGACCATGTTGACGTTCTGCCCCCATTTCTCGGCAAAGCCGCGCTGGGTGTCCGGCGTGCGGTACTCGTCCTGGAGGCCCTTGATGTTGCCGCAGAGGACCGGCTTCACGCCAATCGACTGGACAAAGCGGTAAAGGTTCATCTGCACGCCGGGCTGGTCGCCATCGACGTTGGTGATCACGACGCCGGCCATGTCCGCCTTCAGCTTCAGCAGCGGTCCAATCGTTCCGTCCAGTTCAGCATTCATCAGGATGACGTGCTTGGCGGTTTCCAGGGCGCCTTCCACGGCTTCTAGCGCGAAGTCCATCGAGCCGGTGGCTTCGATGATTGCGTCAAGTCCCTCGGCGCGGGCCAGGGCGGCCGGGTCGGTCGTCACGACAGGCTTGCCGGCCTTGATGGCCGCGCTGATTTCGGCGGTCGTTGATGCGAGCACGACGGTTTCACCGGCGCGGCTCGCCTCGAACGCGGCGACACCTTGCTCGGTCTGGCGCACTGCAATGGCGCAGAGCTCCATTCCGGGTACGGACTTTGCGATTTGCAGCGCAATCCCCGAGGCCATGAAACCGGCGCCGATCATGCCGACCCGGATAGGGCGGCCTTCGGCGTGGCGTTTCTTCAGTGCGGTGTCGACGATGATCATTTGTGTCAGGCCGTTGCGAGTTCAGGTGTTTTCCAGAACAGTTTGGAGTCGAGAAGGTTTGCGTCGCGAAGCTTCATGAGCATCTTGAGGCGTGTGTAAGGCGCCGAACGGAAGTCTTCCTCTGTCATTTTCACGCTTTTGAAGACGTTGTGCAGCTGCTTTGCGCCGAGCTGGGCCGTCCACTGGCACTTGAAATCCGGCAAGACCTTCTGGATCTTGTCGAAGTTGACGCGGTACGAGCGGTTGTCCGCGCCTTGAGTGCCGACTTCCAGTTCGCAGCCCGGGAATTCATTGGCGACGATCTGCGCGATTTCGATGACGCGGTAGTTCTGGTCGGACGAGCCAACGTTGTATTTCTGGCCGCGGATCGCATCGGCCGGAGCCATCAGCGAAAGGTAGACTGCCTGGCACATATCGAGAGCGTGGACGAGCGGGCGCCAGGGCGAGCCGTCCGAGAGCAGCTTGATCTTCTTCGTGGTCCAGGCGAGACCGGAAAGGTCATTGAGCACAATATCGAAGCGCTGACGCGGCGAGGCGCCGTAGGCGGTTGCGTTGCGAAGGAAGCAGGGCTCGAAATCATCGCCGGCCATCTTGATCAGGTCGATCTCGACCTTAACTTTGCACTCGGCATAGGCCGTCTGCGGGTTCACGTCCGAAGTTTCGTCAAGGATCTGGTCAGGCTTACCAACGCCGTACACGGAGCAGGACGACATGTATACGAAGCGCTTGATGCCTGCTTTGCGTGCCAGGTTGGCGAGGTGGACGGAGCCGCCGTGGTTGATTTCGTGGGTGAGGCCCGGATCCTGCTGGCCGAGCGGATCGTTCGACAATTCGGCGAGGTGGGCGACGGCGTCGAAGCCCTCGAGATCTTCCGCGGTAATTGAGCGGATGTCCTTCGAGAGGATCATCGGGCGCGGAACGTTGGTCGGGTAGAGCCAGCCCGAGCGATAGAAGCCGGTATCGAGACCGACTGCTTCGATCCCGCGTTCAAGCAGGTAAGGACCGAGAAGCGTACCAATGTAGCCGTCGGCGCCGGTAAAAAGAACTTTCATAGTCATGAAAAGTGGCCTCCCTCAAACTGGGTAGGAATGCACCTCCCATGCCAGCAAGCCTTAAAACGACCGCTGTTTACAATTGTTTTTAGTTGCAGACTTGTGCCACCACGCAACGACAAACTCCTAGCGTTTCTTCCGAAGCTAGCTTGATCCACGGTCATTAGCTAACGCGCGGCGGCTCGTATACGATGAGTGTCGAATTGTGGAGCGGCCAGTTTGAGATCGGGCGCCGAAATTCGGGATGAATCACCAAGCCTGGCGCTTTCAGGCGCGCCGAAAGAACCACACGAGCGCGCGGGCGCAGGCTGAGCAGGGCGTTTTGTGCCAAACGAGTTTGATTGGAAGGCGGGTGACGGCGAACTCGGCACCGTAAAGGCTTTATTCAGGGAGCCTGCAGATATGGCTGCGTTTTTGCGTGCCTTAATGAACGATCATGGAGCGTTTCGCGGGATTGGTCATCACTGCTGGCTGCCCGAAGGTCCGGGTTTGTCAGGCGGCAGAGAGGGCGGGCCCTGAATCGACCATTCACCAGACAGCGTTTTACCGGTCTTGAGTTTGTAGGCCATCCGCTCAACCGCGAACGCAGCGCGTGCCATCAGCCGCTGCGGGCTTTGCTGGCCAATGAGCACCTGCATGCGTTCGAACTTGCCGAGGTCGCGGTTCGCGAAGCGCGATTGGAGGCTTGCGCGCAAAGCACCAGCGCGGCCCTCTGCTATGAACGCGTCGAGGCGGTTAGTGATCAGGACCTGTTCTTTCGCCCACCAGTCGAGGCATTCGGACTGGAGCCTATCGAGGGTTCGTGGCGACTTCAGCTGGGTTCCGGCAAAGCTGCGCGCAGCCTCCCAGTCGTAGAATGTGGGGAGAGGGTGACTGCCGAACAGATCTCGGTAGGTATCAGCGAAGCGCGTCTTGGGCAGGAGCGGAATGGCGCCGAAGTGCAGGGCCTCGTAGGGGCGGCACGTTTCGATGCAGACATTGCCAGCCGGCGAAGGTGCGAACCTGGAGCTGGCGAGTTTGAGCAGGTAGTCGGGCCGGCTTATGCCGCGTTCCCCGTAGAAGGATTTCGGCATTGACAGAAAGCCGCCAGGAAGGTGGCGGAAGGCGTTCGCCATCAGATTGCGGTCTGCTTTCCAGTCGCCTGCAAAGAACCACGTCAATGGCCGCTCGCTGGCAGGGGTTGTAACAGGCGGACCCAGATCGTTCGTGAGGCCGAGAGCGAGCGGGAAAACGCCAGGTCCGTTTATCGGCGCTGCGGATAACATCCGGACAACGAAATCGAACGCAGCGTAATTGGTCAGGTTGCTGCGGAAGTATTCGTCTCCAAGGTGGAGCAGACCGCAACCGCCAGCGCTCCTGACGCGGGCCAGGAACTCGGCCGGCAGGTCCATGCGCTGCGTGCTGTTATAGATGTAGAGCGCGCCGGGCTCGACCGGCGCCGGAAGTGTCAGCGGCGCGAGCGTGACGCCCAGCGGGCCGAGGTGCTGCATCAGCCAGTCCAGCTCAACGGGCGTGGGCTCGAGCAGGCGGTATAGTTTCATGCCGGCAAGAGGGCCCAGTGTTCGCTTCTGCTCTTTATCGAGTGGTGACATCCGGAACTTTCTGCAGGTCAAACATCGAATAAGGAAACGGTTCGGCCAGTGTGAACCGGTTATCAGGATAGACTGTGCAATGAATATGCCGCCTGAGGAGATATGTCATAGGTTCATCGGTTGGTTTCGACCGGTTAGCTGCTGCACCGCCAGCAACAATGCAGTGAGTTACAGCCTGCGCGGATTGAGCCAGCGTACAGGTTGGCCGCCCCAATTTCCGCCACTCACGCGGAAATGACAGGAGGGGGCATCAGGGTTCCTCTCTCTGGGACTGGCTGCTGCCTTTTGAGATCACGCTTTGTGCGAGTTTTGATACCTCAACCATAGCCGCCCGATCGAACAGATACAGGCCGCTTACATAAATGAAAACTCCTATGGGAATGCAGGCCGACAGAACCTGAAGATCTGTCAGAGATGACGGCAACGTCAGACTGAGCGCATAGACCAGACTACCCATTCCTGCGGAAAGCAGCGTCTGGATCTTTAACGCGTGCCACGCGTCCGCAAGCCCGGCGCCGACCAGTTTCAGCATCGCACGAAAGCTCAGCGGTGCGCAGACCAGCGTCGAGACGAGGTAGCCCAGCGCAGCCCCCTGCAAGCCCCACTGTACGCCGATCAGTAAACAGATGCAGAGCATGACTAATGTAATCAGCGACCACCTGTACATCACATCGACCCGGCCCAGCGTCATGAAGACACTGCCCTGCACGGTAAGCAGGCTTTGCAGTGCACCGTGGACTGCCAGTACGGCCATTGGGAAGGCCGCGGGGGCATACTCTTCGCCGAACACGACTGCCGTCAGCGGCACTGACAGCGCCGCAATACCTGCCATGGCAGGGAACGTGAACAATGCAATTATGCGGTAGGTTTTCAGCAGCCCTGCCTTAAGGCGTCCGGCATCGTCCTTGATCTGCCCCAATGACGGCAACAGGACTTGGAACAGGCCGCCAGCGAAAATCTGGACGGGCATCGCCATGATCCGCCAGGCGATTGAGTAGTAACCAAGGACCACCGCGCCGAGGAAGCGGCCGATGATAATCATGTCGATGTTGCCGGAGAAGAACACCAGCACGCGCACGTTAATCATGCCCCAGCTGACGCCGATGATGGATTTCAGCTCCGCGAAATCGAACTCGAACTTCAGCGGCGCCCTGGACATCGTGCAGTAGGCTACCGCCTTGATTGAAAACATCACCAGTTGCTGGGCGACCAGCGACCAGACGCCCCAGCCCGTAACGGCGCAGGCAAGCGCTGCGACGATGCCGCAAGTCATCGCAAAGAATTCGACGATGGCTAGCGCACGAAAACTCATGGCCCGAAGGAGCCAGGCGGCCGGTACAATCATGACACCGCCAAACAACAGCGTTATCGAGAGGACCTGGAGGATAAGCTCGGCGCGCGGTTCGTTGAAAAAGGCTGCTACGCCCGGCGCTGCCATAATCAGGATTAGGGTCAGTAAGGAAGCGGCCGCAAGTCCGGTCCAGAACGCGGTTGACCAGAGTTTGTCTGATGGCTCATCCGCGACAACGAGCGCAGGTTGCATGCCGAAGTCGCTGAATACCATAAGGAAGAACAGAAAGGGTGCGGCAATCTGCATAAGGCCGAAGTCTTCAGGGCTCAGGAGCCGTGTAAGAACCGGGAGGATCAGTATGACGGAAGCGATCCGGGCCGCATTGGCAGCCATCGTCCAGATCGCGCCCCTGGCTACCCGCTGACCCATCGGAGCGACGCCTGATTGGGCCGTCGATGCGGCAGACGGCAGCGGGGACTGGTAATCCGTCATGAGGGCTCAATGCAGGTTGGGCTGTTCGAAGCGTCCTGACGGCAATATTGCCGACCGGTCTTATAGGTTCATTTGAATGCAAGAGACGGTCCAGACAGCACGCTGGCAGAAACATCACCAACAGCCGAAGTCCCGGTCAGTGCCATCGATATTGAAAATTCATACTGAAACGCTTTCAGCTGATTAAGCAATCCTGTCTCACCGGCGCCGGCCGGCGCATATACCCACGGGCCACCGGTCATGGCTGCGTCAGCGCCAAAGGCCAGAGATTTCAGGATATCCTGGCCTGTTCGTACGCCGCCATCAACCAGCCGCTTCGTCTGTCCCGAAACCTTGTCCGCAATGCGCGCAAGCAACGAGATCGAGGAGGCCATGCGACGACAGAAGTGACTTTGAGTTCAGCAGCAGGCTCGGCATGCGGTTAGGGGGTATTGGCTTTCCCATGTGTCTTGGCCCATGATTCTCGAACATCTGGAGCGACGCGCACACTCAACGCCGCAGGGTGGTCAACAACAGATTTGCGCGGACGAAATCCCGCAGGTGCTGGATGAAGGACCTGCCCGCCTTGCGGCTGACGGCCGACCAGTAAGGCGTTTTCCTGAGGTATTTATAGTAAGACCATGTATAGGGGTGGTACGTTCCCCCGCGCCAAGGTTTTTCAGCTGTGGTGTAGTGAATGAGCCTTGGGCGTCTGTGGCGTTGCAGTTCTTCGGCGGTTGCGTATGCAGGCTCCCAGTCCTTACGCATCGCCATCCGGCGCTGGACATTCCAGACAGGATCAAGGCGAGCCCAACGCCCCCAGAACACTATGTTCAGGGCACATTGATCCCCATACCGAAGCAATGCCTTGCCTGCCAGGATGATATCCAGAGCGTCTCGAAAGGTGTGCTCTTCCCGGATCTTTTTCAGATCCAGGAGCAGCACGCCCGAATTAAAATATCCGAGCCTGATGCGCGGCAATCCGTTTTCATCCGCGAACAGATCAGCATCCATGTCCGGATCGAAAACTGCGCCGATCGCGCTTGCGCCCATATCCGCGTTCGCAAGTTCCCGTATGTCACCCAGCACAACAAGGTCTACATCAAGGTAAATTGCGCGGCTTGCAGTCTGCGGCGCAAATTGCGGTATCATCAGCCGGAAGAGTCCGGCACGACTGACGTGAATGTAACCTGGCTGGGAGAGTAGGTCCGTGTCGGAGACTTCTTCCCATTGGAAGGTTTGTCCGGGAGCGCAGGACTCGACCCCCCTACGTTCTTCTATCGGAAAGCCGTCATTTATAATGAGAAACCGGAATTTCGCGCCCGGCGCGTTGGACACAATCGATGTGATGGTCACCGCGAGATGCGGGGCGTAGTTGGCATCGACGCCGAACGCAACAAGGATTTCTTCGCCCATTTCCGACACTGAACTGTCCCTTCCTGGCTGTTCGACTGATAACCTGCTTTGTTTTGACCGTTCCATACCGTCGGCTGCCATCAGCAAAGCTTCGATCAACACGCGTAAGGTCGTCCCCACGCCGCTCTATACACGCCATCGCGCGCGTTTGCATCAGCTGGCGCTCTTGGAGAGGATGCTTGTTGCGGCGCCGGGCACATCGCGGATAGCCGCGCTGTACAGAACGTGAAGACCACCCAAGAAGATGACTGTTCCTGCCGGTATGCAGGCACACAGGACCTCCAGTTCTGTCCACGAAGCAGGCAGCGAAGCACGGAGTTGTTATGTTACAGAGCCCATCGAAATTGATTGTGGGCTCAATGCAGGTTGGGCTGTCCGAGCCGTCCCGTCGGCCATACTGGCGACCGGTCGTATAGGCTCATTTTAAGGCAACAGACGGTCCAGTCAGCACGCTGGCAGAAACATCACCTACCGCCAAAGTCCCGGTCAGTGCCATCGATACTGAAAATTCTTCGAGAAACGAGTTCAGTTGCGCGATCAAACCGGCCTTACCCGCGCCAGCGAGCGCATATACCCAAGGCCGTCCAACCATGGCAGCGTCAGCGCCAAAGGCCAGAGATTTCAGGATATCCTGACCGGAGCGTACCCCGCCATCGATAATCAGCGTGGTCTGTCCCGAGACCTTGTCGGCAATGCGTGGCAACATCGAAATTGATGAGGCAACGCCGTCGAGCTGGCGGCCGCCATGGTTGGACACGATAATGCCTTCGACCCCATGCCTGACGGCCTCGACTGCGTCGTCCGGGCTCAGGATGCCCTTGATCACCAGCGGACCCGGCCATTGCGAGCGGATCCAGCCGAGGTCCGCCCAGCTGACCGAAGGGTCAAGCGAAGCATTGGCCCAGGCCGAGAAATCCGCCGGCGTCGTGGCATCCTTAACGTAGGGCGCCACGTTCCCGAGTATGTGAGGCTTGCCGCCCAGCCCGACTTCCAGGGCCCAGTCCGGGTGCAAGGCGTAGGAGATGAGCCCCCGGCGCAACCGGGCCCAGCTCCCGCCGCCCCCGCTCATCGTGTTGCGGACATCGCGGTACCGCGTGCCGACCACCGGCAGATCGACCGTTAGAACAAGGACTGACGCCCCGGCATCCTTCGCGCGCCGGATCAGGTCGGCGCAGGCACCCCGGTCCCGCAGCATATAGAGCTGGAACCAGAGCGGACCGGTGCCCGCCGCGGCGGTTTCCTCCACCGAGCATACGGAAAGCGTCGAAAGACAATACGGAATGCCGAAATCGCCAGCTGCTCGCCGGGCGGCTGCCTCGCCCCGGCGGGCCATCATTCCGGACAAACCGACAGGGGAAAGGGCCAGTGGTAAGGTTACTTCTGCGCCGAAAAGGTGGGTTTTTGCGGACCGCGCCGACACGTCCTTAAGTATTCGTTGATGCAGTTCGAGGCGTTCGAAATCGCGCACGTTGCGGCTCAGCGTCACCTCGGCATAAGCCCCGCCATCAAGGTAATCAAAGAGATAACGGGGGAGGCGGCGCTCCGCCAGCCGGCGATAATCCGAGACAGATGCAGGCGCGAGCGTCAGGGTCGGCATGGTTTATCCACGAAAGTTTAAGCTCAAAAACGGCCGGTTTTTATTGGCCGCTGTTCGCGCGTTGCTTGGTAACAGCAAGCGACAAAGTCATGAAAGGCACCCTTTATTTCCGTATATTCCGAGGGTTGATATTCAATTTTGAATGATTTGCGGTTAAACCGGACTTAATCGCCAAGCTCGCCGGGGACGCGGGCCTTTAAGGTGGTATTGAACTTGCAGGGGTTAACGAGAAACCCGGGCCATGTCGGCCTTGCAGCGAAGCTGGGGAAAGATGAAATGTCCAACTTGAAACGCATGACACTTATGAGCGCAGCAGCATGCGCCTTCATTGCACAGGCCGCTTTTGGCCAGGCTGACGGCTATTACAGCCGTGACAAGTACGAGGCGGTTCGCGACCGCGCGCAGCCGGAGTTCGATCCCGAGCCGGTTCGTCTCGGGACGTTCCTCGTGCGCTCGAATGCCGAACTCGGCATCACCTCGAACGACAACATTTTTGCAACCTCGGCCAGCGAGCAATCGGATGTTATCGCTCGCGCCGGCGCTCAGGTGTCTGCAACGACGGACTGGAGCGTCCACGCCGTCGGCATTGATGCTTCTGCGTTCCAGAATGAATATCAGGACTTCGGCGATGAGTCGTTCAGCGACCTGACCGGCCGTGTCCGCGGCCGTCTCGACGTGTCGCGGTCGTTCTCGCTCGGCGGCGCCGTGTTCGCTGAAAAGCTGAACGAGCCCCGGTATGAGTTCGTCAACGACTCCAGCGCCGACAAGCCGATTGAATACACCCGTACCGGCGCCGTGCTCGACGCCAACTACGAGAACGACCGCGTCCGCTGGGTCAACAGCTTCGGCGTTACAGAGGAAGACTTTGAGGACGGAACCTCGTTCGCTGGCCTTAATGTCGACCAGGACTTCCGTGACCGCTCCGAGACGAACGCGCGTTCGCGTCTCTCCTATGCCGTCTCGCCAAACTTTGCCGTGTTCACGCAAGGCTCGATCAGCAACAGCGAGTATGACAGCGAGCAACTCCTGGCTGGCGCGCTGCGCTCGCGCGACTCGAAAGGCTACACGATCGCAGGCGGTGTGAACTTTGAACTCGTCTCGCTGATCCGCGGTGACATCGCCGTCGGTTACCTGAACGAAGAGAAGGATGACGCCTTCTTTGCAGACGTCAGCGGCCTGTCGGTTGACGCCGATATGCAGTGGTTCCCGACCCGTTTGACCACGGTCAACTTCAATGCCGCCCGCCGGGTCGTCGATGTCGGCGCGTTCAACTCGCCGAGTGCCCTCGAGACGCGTTTCGGTGCGGGTATCGACCACGAACTGCGCCGCAACATCCTGCTGTCGGGCTATGCGGGCATCGCCACCTACGATTATGAAGAAACCGACCGTAAGGACGAAACCCTCGAGTTTGGCGCTTCGGCGACTTACAAGATGAACAAGCGCGTTCACTGGGAAGTCTTCGCTCGCAACCGGGAGCGCGACGTGTCGGGCTCGGGCGTCTTCGGCGATCCGTCCTACAGCCAGGCCCAGTTCGGTATCGGTCTGAAGCTCTACCCGTAATTCTGACTCTGGACTCCCCGGGAGCCCGCAACCCAGCCAGTTCCCGGTTTTCTCAAAGAGGCCTTGCCTTGACCAAATCCTTCTCGATTGAATTACCGTCCAATCTCAGTGCCTCCGGTGGCGAAACCGCGGCTGCGGCTCCGCTTGACGTGAAGCAGCTGGTCGGTGTCGTCTACCGGCGCTTCTGGATGATCCTGGCCGGCTTCATGACGACGTTTGGCATCATTGCCTTTATGACCTTCACCCAAACGCCAATCTACAAGGCGCAGTCTGTGGTGCAGCTCGACACCGAAGAAAAGAACGTCATCGACCTCGGTGCGATCTTCTCCGGGATGGGCGGCACGACAGCCGTGGTCGATACGGAAGTTCTGGTGCTCGGATCGAAGTCGCTTCTGACGCGCGTTGCGGTTAAACAGAAGCTCGTCGAGGATCCGGAATTCAACTACGCTCTGGTGCCGGCGGACAAAGGGCTGATCTCTTCACTCAAGGGCGCCGCAAGCGCCCTGACGGGTGGCAAGCCGCCGGTCGATCCGAACGCGGGCCTGACGCCTGAGCAGAAAGACGCTGCGGTTCTTGAAAGCACGGTCGAAGCGCTCAGGGGCAAGGTTTCGGTTTCGCGCGTTGGCACGACCTACCTGATCAACATCGATGTATGGAGTGTGTCGCCCGAGACGGCGGCGCGGCTGGCAGACGAAGTCGCCGAACAATACCGCGTTCAGCAGCTCGAGGAAAAGTACGAAGCCACCCGCAAGGCCACCGAATGGCTCTCCGAGCGCGTGGCGGCCCTGCGCGAGGAAGTCGAAGAAAAAGAACGCCGCGTGGAAAGCTACCGCGCCGAGTCCGGCCTTCTGGCAGCGCAGGGCGCGACACTGACGGAACAGCAGATCGCTTATCTCACCACCCAGAAAGCCACGCTGCAGGTTGAGCTCGACCGGGCGCGCGCCCGCGCTGACAGCATGCGCCGCCAGATGGCGAGCGGAGCAGGGGCGGACGGGATCTCGGAAGTTCTCAGTTCGCAAGTGATCACCGACCTCAAGGCGCAGCGTGCGGTCATCAATCGCCGGGTTGCGGAACTTGAAACCAAACTCGGGCCGCAGCACCCTGAACTGATCAGCGCCCGGAACGAAGCGGCCGACATCGACCGGCAGATCAACGCGGAAGTGTCGCGTATCGCGGGAAACATCGAGAACGAACTTCGCGTTGCTCAGTCGCAGATCGGCTCGATCCAGAGTGAAATAGGCCGGTCGACATACGAACTGCGCGGCAACAACCAGGCGCTTGTCCGCCTGCGGGAACTTGAGCGCGATGCTGAAACAAGCCGTATCCTGCTTGAGGAATTCCTCACGCGTTCCAAGCAGACGAATGAGCAGGACGCACTGATCACGGCTGACGCAAACATCCTGTCGCGCGCGTCTGTGCCTGGCGGTCCGGACTCGCCAAAGAAACTGCTGAACCTGATCATCGGCTGTCTGCTGGGGCTGGTCGTCGGCGGCGGGCTCGCCCTGTTGGCCGAGATGTTAGACATGAAGATCAGCTCGACGGAGGATGTTGAGCGCAAGCTCGGCGCCAATCCGATCGGCACGGTGCCGCTGATCCGCAGCGTCAACTTTATGGGCCTGTCGAAAACTCGTCCCGCCGACTTCCTGGTCGAAAGCCCGTTATCGGCCTACGCCGAAAGCATCCGCTACCTGCGCGCCTCGATCGCTTTCTCAGATCTCGACAGCGAAACCAAGACAGTCGCGATCTGCTCCTCGCTTCCGGACGAAGGCAAGACCAGCCTGACGCTGTCGATCGGCCGCATGTCGGCGATGTCCGGCTCCCGCACGCTGGTCATCGACGGCGACTTCCGCCGCCGCCAGCTCACCGAAATGGCTGGCCTGTCGCCAGAGATCGGTTTCGTCGAGTATCTGTTTGGCACCGGCCAGCTGTCGGACGCCATCGTCAAAGATCGCAAGACGATGCTCCACATCCTGCCGCTTTCGCAGAACGGCCACACGCCGCACGATGTCTTCGGCACCCGCGCATTCGACGACCTGCTTGCGCGCCTGCGCTCCATGTACGACCTGATCCTGATCGATACCGGTCCGCTTCTGCTCATGGCTGAAGCCCGAGTGGTTGCCGGCAAGGCCGACAAGACGATCCTGGTTGTTCGCTGGCGCCACTCGTCGCGCTCGGCTGCCCGTCAATCGCTGATGCTGCTGCGCAACTTTAAGGCTGACGTGCTGGGCGTGACGCTCAACATGGTGGACCTGAACCGCCGCCGCCATCACGGCGACCCTAGCGCAAGCTACAAGGACTACCGCAAGTACTATCAGATGGAAGAGAAGCCGTCTCTGTTCAACTGGAACAACAAGCGCAAGCCGAATGGCAAATCGCCGAAGTCCAATGTCGCCGTTCAGGTTCCGCCTGCCAAGGCAACGGGTCGCGGCAAGCCGGTTGACCGGATCTCCGCCGAATAGGCGGGGGCTCGGCCGGCGGGGCGCAAGTTGCGTCCGGTCTGGCGTCCTGGAGGCTTCGGATGACCCGGATCGCTTTCTTCGGTCACGACGCGGCGGACGCCGCCGTACGCCGCCGGGTCCAGGCGTTTCTGGATGACGGTCTCGACGTAACTGGCTTCATGATGCGGCGCCGCGATCCCGGAACGCTCGCCTGGCGCAACATCGATCTCGGCGAAACGCGTGACGGCGCCTTCTTGCAACGCATCCGTCAGATATTCGCCGGCGCCCGGTTTGCTGCCGCCGCCAAGGCTGACCTTGCGGCCGCGGATGTGATCTATGCCCGCAATCTGGACATGCTGGCCTGCGCTTTTCTGGCCAAGCGCCTCGCGTCACTGGATACGCCGGTGATCTACGAAAGCCTGGACGTGCACAGGTTACTGACTCGCCCCGATGTCATCGGCGGCGCGATGCGCTGGATCGAGGGCCAGCTTCTGAAGCGCTCGGCAGGGTTGGTTGTCTCGTCGCCGGGCTTCATCCGGAACCATTTCGAGAAGCGCTATCCAGGCGGATACCAAGCTTACCTTGTGGAAAACCGGCTGGCGCCGGGCGCGAACTATGGCGAGCGCACCTGCGCGCAGAAATTATCCGGCCGGTCAGATCAACGGCCTCTGCGGCTCGGCTGGGTGGGCAATCTTCGGTGCAAACGCTCGTTTGAGCTTCTGTGCAAATTGGCTGACCAGTTTCCGGATCAACTCGAGATACGCCTGCACGGTGTTCCGTCGCGCACGGAGATCAGCGTGTTCGAGCCGCTGATCGATGCACGGCCCAACATGACTTTCTTTGGCCGCTACCGGTCGCCGGAAGATCTGGCAGGCATCTATGAGAACCTGGACGTCGTCTGGGCCGGGGATTTCATGGAAGCCGGCTACAACTCCGTCTGGCTGCTGCCTAACCGCATTTACGAGGGGGGCTATTACTGCACGCCGTCGATTGCGCCGGCGGGTACCGAGACGGCCGCCTGGCTCGATCAGAATAGCTGCGGTTTCATCATCGAAGAGCCGCTCGGCGAGACCCTCCCGGCCTTGATCGAGCAGCTGATCGGGAATCGCGAACCGATATCCGCACGCGCTGCCACACTTTCAAAACTGCCGGACTCGACGTTTATTCAACCCAAAGGGTTCATGGCTGACGTGATCCGGAGAAGTCTCGTAGCGCATGCCGTGGTTTGATGAGCCCGGCTTTGCCCTGCTGCCAAGACTGCAAATCAGCCATTTCGGCATCCGGGTTTTGACGCGCTGGAGCGCCGGTGTCTGGCGCCGCGGTTGAGCCCCCATGGGGCAGGAGCGCAACCAGGAGCCACACCTTCTGGTGGAAAAACATCTCTGGGGCACGCGCAGATTTGTCCGGAGCCTGCCGGATTTGTGCCCGAATTACAATTCATCTTGATAACCATTAGCGTTGTCTGGTGCGTACTCGCTTAAACGCCACGTTAAGCCTTGCCCGGTTAAGTGCGTGCATGCTGAGTATCGAGCCGATAACTTCTGTAGAGCATCACGTTTTCACGTCTCAAGCCGGGCTGCCTGCTAGGGCGGACTATGCGTTCATGGACGATCTCAGCGAAGGAAAATGGCCCGTGTGGCTGCGCCTTGTCACAATCATCGGATTGAGCGCGGGTCTCTGGGCCGCGATCATCTCTGCCGTCATGTGGCTCATCGGTTAATCCCGAAAACCGCCGCGGCTGTGGAAGGCGTTAAATCCATTCCGGACCACCTTTTGCATAGAACAGATCAGGTGATCTGACGTAGACAGGGCTACGTCGGCCCGTTTTGTTGCGCTCCGCGAGAGGATTCAATGCCAGGAAAACTTTTGGTGACCGGCGGTGCCGGCTATGTCGGAAGTCACTGCTGCCGGGCGTTTGCTGAAGCGGGTTGGCAGGTCACGGTTTTTGACAACCTGTCGACTGGCTGGCGCGATCTGGTGAAATGGGGGCCGCTATTGGTCGGGGACCTCCAGAATCCGGCAGATCTGGAAGCCGCTTTTTCGCAAGTGAAGCCCGACGCGGTTGCCCATTTCGCGGGTTCGGCGCTTGTTGCGGAATCCGTGCGTGAGCCTTCGATCTATTACCGGAACAATACGTTTGCCACGCTCAACCTTCTGGAAGCGATGCGCAGGCATGGCGCAGGCTACCTGATCTTCTCGTCCACCTGTGCCACGTTCGGACACGCAAGCTCCGAGACCATCGACGAGCTGCATCCGCAGAAGCCGATCAATCCCTATGGCATGTCGAAACTGATGGTCGAGCACCTGCTCAGTGATTTCGACAAGGCGCATGGTATTCGCTCGATCCCGCTGCGCTACTTCAATGCCGCCGGCGCTGACCGTGACGCAAAGACCGGCGAACGCCACGCCTGCGAAACCCACGTCATCCCGCTGGCCCTGAAAGGGGCATATGATGAGGGTTACGAGTTCACGATCCTGGGCAACGATTTCGATACGCCCGATGGCACAGCCATTCGTGATTACATTCACGTTGAAGACCTCGCCGAAGCGCACCTGCGTGCGCTGACGGCGCTTGCGAGCGGGGCTGCCTCGTCGGCCTACAATCTCGGAACCGGCCGTGGCACAAGCGTCGCGGAAGTCGTAACCGCTGTTGAGCGGGCGACGAACCGCAAGATCCCCCGCCGGTATGGGCCGCGCCGCCCGGGCGATCCGGGACGGCTGATTGCCTTGCCGGACAAGGCGAAACGGGAACTGGGCTGGGTTGCAAGCCGGTCGGGCATCGACAACATAATCCGGTCTGCGCTGGCCTGGCATGAAAACGATTGGGCCGCAGAAGCCCATGCCAAACGTACTTAAGGGGTGGCGTCTCCCGTTATCCGACGAGGCAAGCAGACTATGATGAGCACAATGGGCCAGCAGACACAGGAAATCGCGGCAAGCGCGCCCGTGGTGCTGTCGGTGATCATCAACAATTACAATTACGAGCAGTTCGTCAGCAAAGCGATTGAAAGCCTTTTGCAGCAGGATCCGGCCAGGATCGAAATCATCGTCGTCGATGATTGCTCGACCGATCGTTCGCGCGATGTGATCCGTGACTTCCAGGCGAAGAACCCGGGGCGCATCAAGACGGTGTTCCAGCCCGTCAACAGCGGGCAGGGCGCCGGCTTCAATGCCGGGTTCGCAGCGAGTAATGGTCAGCTTGTCATGTTTCTGGATGCAGACGATTTCATGCTTCCCGGCGCCTCGAACCTGATTGGCAGCCGCCACGAGACCGGTGTCACTGTGTACCATTACCGCATGCACTACACGGATGCGACGAATGCTGTTGGCGAAGGATGTTTTCCGCCACTGAACGAGAAGCTCGCCAATGGTGATGCGTCGAGCGCGCTGCGCGAGACCGGACGGTACAAGGGTACGATTACCTCCGGACTCGTGTTTGACAGGTCCATCCTTGAGCGGATCTTGCCGATGGATCCGGAGGCCTTTCGTTACGGCGGCGACGGGTATCTATGTGCCGTTGCACCGCTTTACGGACCTGTTCGCAGTTTCGAGAGTGCGATCTGCGCGTACAGGCTCCACAGCCGTCAGCATACCTCGCGGCGGGAAGAAAAAGCGCGCCTTGCACGCTGGCGGATATCACATGATCAGGAGCGCTACAAAGCGCTCAGAGACCACGCTACCCGACTGGGTTTGTCCGTGGCAGCAGACCTCGGCGCCCGCGACGAACAGCACCTGTTCGAGCGCGTCGTTTCGGTTTTGTTTGAGCCATCGGCGCATACGATTCCGGGCGAGACACTTGAAGATGCTGTCTGGGCCATTCGCAAGCTTTCGTGGCAAACGCAGTCCGGTCCTCGCCGTCTCGTGACCTGGGTTTGGTGGACGACATTCCTGATTTCGCCCCGGCCTGCCCGCTACGCCTTGATGGGGCTCAGGCTTGATCCGGCGACGCGGCCCCAATGGCTGAAAAACCTCGCCCGATTCCTGCGCAAACGCTTACGCCTCTCCATGCCGTGAAGCCAAAACCGATGGAAAAAGTTACGCTCGTCATCCCGTGTTACAATGCTGGCGCAACCATCGTGAAAGCGGTGGAGAGCGCGCTGGCACAGACAGTTCCTGTGCGGATCATCGTTATCGACGATTGCTCGGCCGATAACAGTTTTGAACGCCTCACAGCTCTGGCCGCGCAGCACCCGCAATTGACGGTCCGGCGTCACGCCCGGAATGGCGGACCCGGCGCGGCGCGGAATACAGGGCTCCGGATGGTTGAGACGGCCTGGGTCGCCGGTCTTGATGCAGACGACTTCCTTCTGCCGGGCCGCATGGCCAAATTGCTGGAACATGCTGAGCGCAGCGATGCTGATTTCATCGCGGATGACATCATCCGTATCTGGCCGGGCCAGAGGCCCGAAGAAGGCTTCAGGGTCTGGCGGGACGAGACGCTGGGGACGGTTCGCATAGATCTGGCGCGCTTCGTGCGGGAGAACACTTTGCGGCATGTCGGTTTCAGGCGGGAGCTCGGCTATTTGAAGCCGATGATGCGAACCGCTTTTTTGTTCAAGCACGGTCTGTCGTTTCGCGAAGATATGCGCCTCTCCGAGGACTACGATTTTTACGCCCGCTCGCTAGCGGCCGGTGCGAAGCTGGATGTGATTGATCCGTGTGGATACATAGCCTTGAACCGTGCAGGATCGTTGTCGAAGGATATTCCTACCAAGGCTATGCAGAAGGTGCTCGATTCGGATCTTGCGCTGTTAACGGGGCCGGGCGTTTCTTCCGAGGCCAGGTCGGCGCTTCGGGAGCATCTGACGCAGACTCAGATTGATCTGGCATGGATGAAGCTCATTGACGCAGTGAGAGCAAGAAACCTGGCAGCCGCGTTGAAGATATTTGCGTCCCCGCTCGTTGTTTCCACTTCAATCATCGTTCGCCTGGGGAAGCATTTTCTCAAGATCCCGCTTTATCCGCAGGGCCGCGACGAAGGCCGGGATACAGCCGCAAAAGCCTGACGCTCCAGCTGATACTCAGCGGACGTCGAACTTGTCGGATTTGCGATCGCCGAGAAGCATGCGTTGCTCAAGGCGTTTCCGGAGCGCGGCGTAGTAGGCCTCCAGGAATGCAACATCCGCTTCGCCGTCAGTGCGCGACCAGCTTATCTTCGTGCGGATACGGCCCGCAACCCGCGCTTTGATTTCGGCTGTGGACTGACGCAGCACATCCTCCAGGACGTGCAGCTCGTGGATCCCATAAACCTCGGTTTGCGCCGCCGAGAACGCAAATCGCGAAGCCGTCTCCGGCCGAGCCGTCGATGAGGCGATATCTTCCATCAGTTTGGCCTTGGGCGCCTTGATGACCCAGGTACCGGCGAGCAGGTCACCGACACGCATCTTGTCCTTGTTGAAGACCGGAAATAGCAGGAATACGCCGGACCAGAGAAGGCCGAACAGCGCCATCCAGGCGCCGAACTGGTCTGCGCCCATCAGGACAAACTGAAAGGGCAGGCCGATCTCGATCTCGCGGATGAAGTTTCGTGCGAGCACGGAATTGGCCGTCAGCCGGCCTCCGTCACGGGCTGCAACGCGAAGCCCCAGAATCCGCTTGCCAGGGGTCGCGCCGCGCTGACCGATCTCGAAGAAGATGTAGTAGAAGTTGCGCAGGAAAAAGAAGAAAACCAGCCAGAAGGCAAAGGCGATATTGGCGCTGCCAGGGCTCAGGGCACTGCCCATATAGCCGAGCCCCATGAGGGTGGCGATCACGATGGCCCATTGGATCGCAAGGTCGATCATGAAGGCGCCGGCACGCTCTGCCACGCTGGCAAGTCGCAGCTGGATGGCTGCGCCTTCGGGTGTCACGAGGCGGCGCACGGTTTTGGACTGGCGCAGCTCTTCGGCAAAGCGCGCGCGGCGTTGGACTGCGGCCTCGCGGCTGATCGCCGTAGCGGCATTGACCGGCGCCATCTTGACCGGGGGCTTTGTCATACTGGCAGCTCTTTGCGCGGGGCATAGAAATAGACCAGCCAGAAGACGAGCGTCGCGCCGGCGATGGCGTAGCGAACAACGTCAGAATTGATCAGCTGGCGGCCAAACCCTTCCAGCAGGGCCGCGATGATGAGCATCAAGACGCAGCCCATCGCAATCGTCGCGGCGCGCTGGCCGGCGAGGCGCGCCGAGGCGATCCGTGAATGCGCCCCCGGAAAGGCGACTGCGCCGCCAATCACGAAGCCGGCCGCGCCAGCCAGCACGATGGCGGAAATCTCCGTCACGCCGTGGATCATCAGCCAGCCAGTGAATTCGTAGCCGAGACCTTTGTCCCAGAAAACGGCATAGAGGGAGCCGATCATAACCCCGTTATAGACCAGCAGCCAGGCAGTGGGGATGCCAAAAGCAAAGCCGAGGGCGAATGCGAGGAGCGCGATCTGGGCGTTGTTGTTGAACAGGAAGCTGGCAAAGGCCGAGAGCTCACCTTCGCCTGTACCGCCTTCGAGGGTGTAAATCGTGCCTCGAAGATACTCGGCCGTTGCGTCCGGGTTGCGTGCGTCCATGAAGTTCTGGCCATGGAAGGTCCAGAACCAGTCCATATCCTGAAGGCAGAGGAAGAAGGCGAGGGCCCATCCGCCAAAGAAGAAGAACGCCGCGATCAGCGTATTCCAGACGGACCCGCTGACGGCGGCCGGCCAGTCCTTGCGCAGGAACAGCATCATCCGCTCACCGATCGTCGTGCGGGCGCCGTACACGAAGAAGTAGGCGCGGGTGCAGAGGCTCTCGAGATAATTGATCACGTTCTGGTCGAGCGAGATGGAGCGCGCCACCGAAAGCGACGAGACGGCCTGCCTGTACAGGCGGGGCAGGGCGAGCATCTGGTCGTCGGTAAGGCTCTTCACGCCGCCGCCTTCGGCCCGCGTGAGGATCTGGTCGAGCTTCGCCCAATCGGACTGGCGCTCTTCACGAAAGCGGTAAGACTTGAGGAGATCGCTCACAGCATGTCCCTCTGCTTGATCTGAAGGTAGCGCGATACAAGTTCACTGCTGAACTTCCCAGGCGTTGTCTCGATGATCTGCACGCCGAGGCGTTGCAGTCGCCGCAACACGACATCGCGCTCAGACAGCAACGTGTCGGCGATGACGGCGCGGGCGACATCCTGCGCAGTGCCCGGGGCGGCGTCGGCCATCTGGGACAAGGCGGCGTCTTCGAAGGTCGCGAACAGGACGAGGTGGCGGTCTGTCAGGCGCTTGACGTTTTCCAGCATCAGTTCGGCGGAGATCGTGTCGACGAAATCGGAGAAGATGATGACGAGGCTCCGGCGCTGCAGCTGCGATCCGAGTTTCGACAGGGCGAGGGTGAAATTTGCTTCGTCCTCGGAATAGTCCATTCCGGCGACGACTGCCTGCGCCTTCGGGAAGCTGCTCGTGCCCGTCAGGAAGCCGCTATTGGCCCCGGGGTGGTCCGCAAACCCGTAGAACATCGTCCGGTCGCCGTTGCGCAGTGACACATAGGCAAGCAGTAAGCCCGCGGTGACCGCCCGGTCGAGCTTCGGCACACCGCCGAGCGGTTCGCTCATAAGACGGCCGGTGTCGAAGGCGAAGACGATATTGTGATTGCGCTCGGTCTTGAACTCCTTGGCCAGGAGGGCGCGGTGGCGGGCGGAGTGTTTCCAGTCGATCGCTCGGCGGTCCATGCCGGAGGCAAACTCCCGCAAGGCATCAAATTCGCTGCCGTCGCCGCGCTCAATCTGCGTCTTGATGCCGAATTCTGCATCGCGGGAGAACAGGCGGATGGCTTCGTCGCGCACCCAGCGGACATTGGGGGTTACCGGAACGTTCAGGTTCAGCAGCTCGACATGGCGTTTCTGGATGAGACCGAGCGGCCCCTGCCAGCGGCTCCAGAGGCGGATGATCTGCGCCATGCCGCGCCGCGAGGGCGTGACACTGATCGTATGCGCACGGATCCGGCCGTCCCAGCCGCGCAGGCCCTGGGGCTCACGGGTGCCGAGCAGGGCGTTGGTTTCGAGTTGAACTTCGACGCGCGCCGGAAGCGGTCCGTTCTCGAACGAAAGTTCGATCTCAACATCGTCCGCGCTGCCGACATAAAGTATCGGCGGCAGGCAGACTTTGACTGCGTACTGCCGAACCGAAGCGCCGAGCAGAGTATCCACGCCGATCAGCGCCCCAACCGCGGCGATCCACCCGGCTGACACAATCCAGAGCTCCGGCGCCAGCAACGCGATGGCGACCAGCAGGGGCAGGCCCAGCAGCATCAGGAAGATCGCGCGGAGCGTGGGCGAAATCACCGGGGCGCTGCCGTCTGTTCGATGATGCTGAGCAGTGTTTCCTCGGTCGTGCGGCCTTCAATATCGGCGGCCGGAGAGAGCAGCACACGGTGGCGCAGGGTTGGCAGGGCCAGCAGTTTCACGTCATCCGGAATGACGAAATCGCGTCCGTCCAGGGCGGCGCGCGCGCGGGAGGCTGCGGCGAGCGCGGCGGCCGCGCGCGGGCTTGCGCCGGTCTCCAGCGCCGGACTGGCGCGCGTCGCGCGCACGAGATCGACGATGTAGGCGATGATGTCATCGTTGATACGGGCACCGGCGACCGCATCGACGGCGGCGTCGAGTTCGGTGAGCGATATGACGGGCTGGATGCCGAAGGCCTCGGGTGTCTTCATGCCAGTGCGCGTGCCATGCTGGGAGACGATCTTCAGCTCTTCATCCCGGGACGGATAATCGAGTGTGTGCTTGAAAAGGAAACGGTCGAGCTGGGCTTCCGGAAGTGGATAGGTGCCTTGTTGTTCAATCGGGTTCTGCGTTGCGATCACTGTGAAGCGCGGGTTCAGGACGTAGCTCTCGCCGTCAATGGTGACACGGCGTTCCTGCATTGCCTCGAGCAGGGCGGCCTGGGTCTTGGGCGGCGTGCGGTTGATCTCGTCGGCGAGCAGCAGGTCGGTGAAGATCGGCCCCTTGGTGAGGCTGAATGCGTTGGTCTGGAAGTTGAAGAGGTTGGTGCCGAGCACATCGCCGGGCATCAGGTCCGGCGTGAACTGGATGCGGCCGAACTCCAGCGAGATGGCTTTCGAGAAACACTGTGCAAGCAGTGTTTTTGCCGTGCCGGGAGGGCCTTCCAGCAGCACGTGGCCGGAGGAGAACAAGGCCACTAGGAGCAAGTCCACTGTTGTGTCCTGACCGATGATGGCCTTTCGGACTTCAGTCCGGATCCGGTCGGCGAGATTTCGGATTTCAGTTACGCTCATTGAGTGTTCTCCTGATAACGTCCTTGCGCCAGCGATACAGCCCGCGCGCTTTTGCGAGCAGGTCTTCGCGGCTTGCGGCGGGCTGTTTCAGCTCCGCTTCCATTTGTGAAAAAGTCCGGCCCGTTTCGGGATCAGGTCCGAGATGATCAAACATTTCCGTCAACTGGGTCTCGCTCAGCCAGCGCGGTGCGCCGATCTCCCGCGCGAGCCGGCGGCGGACGAGCGCGAGGAAGCCCGGAGCCATTCGGGCCTCGCGCCGCGCCATCGCGACGAGGCCGGCAGAGTTGTCTGCCAGTGCCTGCTTGCCGAGCGCGATCGCCCGTTCCTCGCGCATCGGCGGGCCAAAGCGGATCGCGGCGGCCCAACCGAGGAGGAGCGCTGCGGCGAGTGCCACAAGCGTGACGCCGATATAGGGCACGCTGAACATCATCTTGAGCAAGTTCTCGGATCGCTCGAACCCGTGCAGCGCGGCGTCGATCAGGATGGGTTCTGACGCATCTTGGCGAAGCAAGTCTACCAGCTGGACTGCGAAGCGGGCATTATCACGCTCGGCGAGGCCGAACGTGTTCAGCATGTCGGGATCGCTGAGGATGTACAGGCTGCGGACCGGGTCATAGGCCAGCAGCGCACCGTTATCGGCGCCAATCACGGTTGCCAGCGATGTGTCGCTGATCAGCTGCAACCGTATATCGGGCTTGATCGGGACCTGGCCGAAAGGCGTATCCACGACGCCCGGCGGTTTCACGCGCACGATCTCGGCGCCGGAATAGATGGTCCGGATACGGTCATTGAGTTCACTCGCGTCGATGAACCGGGTATCTGATTGCCGGGCTGGGTTCACCGGGTCCGTGCGGCCATACCATTTTGGCAGAACAACCAGTGTTGCGGGTTGGAAGGACTTGTCGACAAGCGGCTGGAAACTGGCGTCTGCGGATAATGTGACGATCATCAGCCCGTACGAGCGCGTTTCGAGGTCGCTCGCGAGCCGCGATATCTTGACCGGATAACCTGACGTCTCGAGCAGGCGCACGAGGCCATTGAACCCAAGCGCTGATGTGGAAAACGGATGATCACCGGCGCGGTTACGGTCCCGCAGTTCAGGCGCCCACCCGGCCATCACAAGCACGGCCCCGAACGAGATCGCGGCGACCGCGATCAGGATCGCCATGACGCGGGCAGAAAAGGGCGAACGGGACTCTGTTGCTGTGCTCATGCCCAGCCCTCACCGAATGCAAAGTCTTCGTAACTGCGTCTTGCTTCCTGCCAGCCAAGGGCGTCGACATCGCGGCCTCCGAAGAAGCTGCGCTCCACAACCTGGATGATGGGTTTCAGCGCCCGCCTGGCGCGGTCCGGCAGTTTACCGAGCCCTGCGATCTCGCGCGCCGTCAGGGATGTCGGAACGCCGCCGTCAAGGCGCGTCTGGATATCCTCAATGGACCGGAAGAGCAGGAGGTGAACCGCCTCGGCGAACCGTCCGGCGCGGGCGAGCGCGTCCGCTTCGTCGAGCAGCGAACGGGCGGCGTCAGCATCCGGGCGCAAATCCGTCAGCACATCATCCGGCAAAGTGCCCTTCGGCTTGCGGGGCCCGCCAAATCTGAGGCGCACCGCTTCACCGAAGATGAAGTACAAAAGTCCAGCCACCACAAGCGCGACGGCGATCCAGAATATGATGCGAAAGAGGGGAGCGAGTGAGTCCAGAAATTCCCCGAACGCGCGCAGCCAGTCCGGCGGCGGATCGGGCGGGTCCGCAACCTCGATATCCTGCTCGGGACGTTCGAGTTGCAGTGCCGGGTCAGAGAGGTAGGCGGCGTGGGCTTCATCTACGGCGTCGAGATCCGTTTCGAGCCCAGGCTCCGGGATCGCTTCAACATCGCCGTCAAAGACTTCGACATAGTCGCCAGACCCGGTTTCGCTGTCGTTTGCGGGCGCAGGCTGGGCGAGCGATGGCGCTGCGAGCAACAGGCAGAGGGCCAGCGCGCTCAGGGGCGTCCTCAACCTGCGCATAAACGCCCGACCCTCCCCGCGATTCCGAACCCGAGTTCACCTGCCAGACTATTTCAGAGGTCGCCTGCCGCTTCAACGGGCACTTGCGGCGAGCCTCGCTCCGGCGGTACAGGCGGCCGGTGACCGCAGAGAGGCAGGATATGGACAAGGCAGAGGCGTACCGGCAGCTGACAAAGGAAATCGCGAGCGTGGTGGCTGGCGAAACCTCCGAAACGGCGCGCTACGCGAGCGCGGCCTGCCTGCTGACGCTGGCCTTCAAGCCGCGCTTTTTCTGGACCGGCTTTTATCTGGTTGATCCTTTGAAACCCGGCGAACTCGTTGTCGGTCCCTACCAGGGCACGCTCGGCTGCCTGCGGATCCCGTTTGGCAAGGGCGTGTGCGGCCATGTGGCGGCGACACGCAAGCCGATCATCGTTCCCGACGTTCACGAATTTCCGGGGCACATCGCCTGCGATTCGGCCTCCAATTCCGAGATCGTCGTGCCCGTGTTCAAGGCGAATGGCGAACTGGTCGGCGTCCTCGACGTCGATTCTACGGACTATGACGCCTTCGACGAAACGGATCAGGCCGGGCTTACCGAAATCTGCCGGATCTTACTCACTGCCTGAGGCAGGCGCCGCGGGCGTTTCAACCGGAGCCGCATCAGCTGGGGCCGGTTCAGGCTCGGCCGGCGCGGGCTGAGGCGTGATAAAACCTGAAACCGCGACCGAGGGCTCAGCCGGGGCAGGAGCCGGTGTGCGGGGGCGGGCCTTTACAGGTTGCCGGATTGGCAGACTGGGTATTCCTGCGGGCGCCGGTGTGGTTTCGGCCGATGGCTCAGCGGCAGGCGGCGCGCCTGCGACCGCAGCGAGGCGCTTCAGCAGACTCTCCTCCAGAATGTCGAGTTTGCGGGCGCGCAGCCCTTCGATGGGCTCAGGCGTGGCATCGAGTTCAAGCCAGACGTCCTTTTCCGAACGGGTCGGCTGCCATTCGGGCAGACCCGGACCGTTTGGATTGCCGGAGCGCGCGAAGTTGGCCCAGAACCTGACCATCTGATCGGTTAGCTTGCGATCCGCAGCGGTGATCTTCATGCCGCTGAGATGGCTGTCGAAAACGAAGGAGATTTCGGCGGCATGGAATGCGCCGATCGTCTGGCGTTTCGAGGGGGGCACGCGCGTGAAGTGATAGAGGAAGGTCGGCTGGCCCGCCTCGGCATTCAGCCGGCCAACAAAGCGCATGTGAACGCCGAAAAGGTCGTCGCCCAGCATGTCTGCCGCGCCCTTGTCCCAGGTTTCTGGCGTGTCCATGCCGTAAAGTGCCTGCAGCGCCTTGGCAGGATTGCGTCCGAACACCTCCGCCAAAGCGGCTTCGCGCTCCTCCAGCGGTCCTGTCAGCTGAGAGCGCAGGATCGTCGGCGACTGGAGGCTATCGTAGAACAGGCTGCCCTCATCGGCGTTGTAGCCGGCCAGCATCGGCACTTTCGGCACGGTTCCATCCCGGAACGCCGCACCGATCGGCCGCGGGATGACCCGGCCATCCACAACCGGAAGGAAATAGCCGTTGAGATCGCTGCGGGCTTCGCCGCGCGAGATGATCGCGGCGGCGGGAATGGCGCGCAGATCCACTGCAGTCGCCGCTGGCGGGGCAAGGGAGGACAGGAAATCGGCGCCGGCTTCTTCGGCGCTCTTGATGCCGGCCATGGGAGACCGCTTGAGGTGCAAGAGGTTTCCGGTGCTGGCGCCGCTCTGCAGTATGGCCTTGTGGTACAGCCCGTTTGCGGCGGGCATCGCCATCAGTTCGGTGACAGACTGGGCGCCTGCGCTTTCGCCGAAGATCGTTACGTTCCCGGGATCGCCGCCGAACGCGGAGATGTTGTCGCGCACCCAGCCCAGCGCCGCCGCCTGGTCGAGCAGGCCGTAATTGCCGGACGTGCCGGCCTCTTCGGTGAGCGCGGGGTGGGCCAGATATCCGAATGCGCCGAGCCGGTAGTTGATTGTGACCAGGACCACGCCTTGTTCGACGAGCCCGTTGGACTGGTAAATCCCGCTGGAGCCGGACCCATACTGGTGCGCGCCGCCATGGATCCAGACCATCACGGGCTGCGGCTCGGCGCCCTTGAGATTCGCAGTGCGTACGTTCAGTACGAGGCAGTTTTCAGCTTCCGGCGGGGGCTCCTGAGCCGACATCGCAATGCGTGCCGCCGTCCGCTCGATCATCGACAGGCCCATGCCGTCGATAATCTGGTTAACGAACGATCCGAACCGGGTGCGCGGCTGGATGCATTCCGGCCCGAACGCGCGGGTATCGCGCGACGTGGCGCCCCATTGAGGCGGCGCGGCCGGCGCGGTCCAGCGTTCGGCGGTTGCATAAGGAATGCCGTTGAACACGCGGATCGCCCTGTTGTCCGCGTCGATGCCGCCAATGACGATGCCCTGATGGATACGGACCGGCTCGGAAATATCGAGCGGTTTCGGCGGCTGGCGCAGAACGAACCATCCAATGCCTGCGGCAATCGCAAGGACAAAAAAGAAAACTATACTCAGACGCCGCATACTCAGGTTCCCATGCCTTGGCCGTGATCAGTATACTAACGTTAATCGGCTGTCATGATCCGACCAGCGGGCCGTTTTGACGCTAACCGGCGTCCAATGCGGCGAGCGTTGCCGCGACCAGATCGCCAACGGGTTCGATGCCGCAAGCCATCCTTATGAACCCTTCCGGCACCGCGTCGCCCCAGCGGATGCGGCATTCGGCGCTCGAATGAACGCCGCCAAAACTGGTTGCGGCGGCGAGCAGGGGGTGGCGGGCGATGAACGCTTCGGCGGCCGCGCGGTCGCTCAGGCAGAAACTGACGATCGGTCCGTAGCCCGTCATCTGGCGGCGGGCCACGGTATGCGCGCGGTCCCCCACCAGGCCGGGGTAGCGCAGGCCGCTGATGCGGGGATCGCCAGACAGGGCGGTTGCGATGGCCAGTGCGTTGGAATTGGCGCGTCCCACCCGCAGTTCCAGCGTTTCGAGTCCCCGGTGAAGCAGATAGGCATCGAACGGGCTGACCACGGCGCCGGCGAGCCGCCGCCAGGTTCTGACGGGTTCGAGGAGGGCGCGATTCCGGCTCGCGACATGACCGGCCAGGATGTCCGAATGGCCCGCCATCGCCTTCGTGTCAGCCATGATCGAGATGTCCGCCCCCAGATCCAGTGGGCGCTGGCAAAGCGGGGTGGCGGTCGTATTGTCGGCAACGAGGATCGTGCCAGCTGATTTCGTGCGGCCAGCCACTGCGGCAATATCGCAGACATCAAGGCCGGGGTTGGAGGGCGTCTCGATCAATGCGAGCTTGATGCCGGTAAAGTCGGCCGAAGCAAAGTCCGCCGTGGGTACGGTTTGCGTCCTTACACCCATGGGTTCGAACTGGGCGGCGAGCAGGGCGCGCGCATTGTAATAGCCGTCCGAATGCACCAGCACCCGGTCACCAGGCCGGAGATGCCCGAAAAAGACTGAGGCGATGGCGGCCATGCCGGAGGGAAACAAGACGCTGCCGGCAGCTTCCAGAATACCGAGCTCCGCCTCTACCTCTTCGACCGTCGGGTTGCCGTTGCGCCCATAGAAATACGTGCCGTCGGGATCGCCCGGCTGGTCAAAGGTCGAGGACGCCACAATTGGCAGGGCAATGGGCTCGCCCTTGCGGCGGCCCTGGGTGCGGTGATGGAGCAACCGCGCGATCGGCGAATAGGGATCAGTCATGCCGCACCACGCCTTCTTGGATCAGCGCGCGCGGGGATGGTCGCAAGAGCGAGCCCAATGCGCCGTATACGTTATATCTGATCATGCTTGTTTTCCATTTACCCAGGCCGGCCGCGTTACGATGAGGTCCTGACACAGAAGACCTGCTTCCCGGTGCCTCGAGATGTCCTTGTAGTCCGGGTGGTTCAGCGTTGCGATGAAGGCCTGCCGGTTCGGGAAGTGATTGACCAGAACGCCGTCCCAGTCACCCCCGCCCATAAAGTACCTCTCGGTGTCGCCGAGCAGGAGCGTGATACCGCCGGCTTCCGCTGCGGCGGCGGTGAACGCCTGCGAATACCGGGCATAAGCTTCACGGCCCGTGCTGCCATCGCCGAATTCCGGGTCGTCCGGCTTGTACTCCGCCCTGATCCGGAATTTCAGCAAGTTCACCTGCACCACCGGCCCGTCATGCGGGTCATCGCGAAAGGCGCGAAACTGGGCAGCGGTGGGCTGGACGGCAGGCATGATCGTCACTCCATCTTGGCCATGACACTCGCCCGGATTGCCAGCGTTTCATCCGGCTGACCAGACCCTGCCCGTCAGCCTGAACCCTGTGGCACGATTTTCCTTCCCTTCGGTAGGGGCGGCGTGATTTCCTGAAATCTATCCGCCGGGAGGGCCGAACATGCTTCGAACAATTCTGATTGCTGCCGCTGCGCTGGGCATCGCTGTTTTTGGCGGTTTCTGGTGGCTGTTCCTGGCTGATTCCAAAGCGCCCGAAGCTGCGCCGGGGCTTTTTGCCATTGGAGACTGGCGATCGCGCCTTCCGGACGATCCATCCGCGTTGCCCACTGAAATCCGGGTGCTCGAGATCGGACGCGACAAGGCGCCCGGTTTTGCCGCGCGCGCGGGCGGCTTCGATTCTGACTGGAACACGACCTACAATGCCGTCCAGATCGTCTGGCCCGGCCGCACCATGATCGTTGATGGCGCCATCGACGCTGCAACAGCCGAAGGTATGAAACAGTCAGAAGCGGACTGGTCGTTCGACGCCGCGGCGTACGACACGCTACTGGCCGCGATGCTGAAAGCCGAGCAAGTCGTGATCACGCACGAACACCTTGACCACGTCATTGCGCTCGCGCGGCATCCGGACCCGGCCGCGCTGGGGCCGCGCCTCACGCTCAATGCACCTCAGATCGGGGCGTTGCCTCTCTTTGCCATCGGTGCGCTCGATCCGGCCATTGCAAGTCTTGCCCCGCGCCTTGATGGTGATGTCCAGTCGATCGCGCCGGGGGTCGTCATCATCCCGGCAGCGGGACACACGCCCGGCAGCCAGCTCGTCTTCATCCGTACGCAGGACGGACGCGAAACCTTGCTGATCGGGGACGTCGCCTGGTCGCTGGACGCGGTCGAAACTTTGACCACGCGCCCGGTGCTGACCCAGTACATGATCTTCGACCCCGACGAGGACCGCGCCTCCGTGAAGGCGCAATTGCGGGCCTTGCATGACCTTATGGCAGCCAACCCTGATCTCGCGGTGATTCCCGCCCATGACGGGGACCATATCAGGGCGCTGATTGAAGAAGGCCGTCTTATCGAGGGTTTTCGCGATTGAGGCGGGGCCAGGCTTGATCGCCCCGGCGCTGTTACGGGAAGGCGGATACCCCACCTTCGTGCTTGATCTTCCCGCCGTAGCGCGCCACATCGCGCGCTGATCCGAAATTCATGCCTAGCAAGGAACCTTCGCCCATGGCCGGTCCCCAATACGTCTTCCACATGCAGGGCCTCACCAAGGCCTATCCCGGCGGCAAGAAGGTGTTTGAGAACATCCACCTGAACTTCCTTCCGGACGCTAAGATCGGTGTCGTGGGTGTCAACGGTTCGGGTAAATCCACGCTGCTGCGCATCATGTCCGGCGTGGACAAGGACTTTACGGGTGAAGCCTGGGCGGCAGACGGCGTGAAGGTCGGCTACCTGCCTCAGGAGCCGAAACTCGACCCGGCCAAGAATGTGTTCGACAATATCGCGGCCTCTTGCCCCGAAAAGATCATGCTGGATGCGTTCAACGCGATTTCAGCGAAACTTGGCGAGGACTATTCCGACGAGCTCATGGAAGAGATGACCTCGCTGCAGGAAAAGATCGACGCAGCGAATGCCTGGGACATCGACTCCAAGATCGAGATGGCGATGAACGCCCTGCGCTGCCCGGAGAATGACGCCGACGTGACCAAGCTGTCCGGCGGTGAAATCCGGCGCGTCGCAATCTGCCAGCTGCTCCTGTCGAAGCCCGACATGATCCTGATGGACGAACCGACCAACCACCTTGACGCCGAAACGGTCGCCTGGCTTCAGAACTACCTGATCAATTTCCCGGGCTGCGTCATCCTCGTCACGCACGACCGTTACTTCCTCGACGATATCACCGACTGGATTCTCGAACTCGACCGCGGCCGCGGCGTGCCCTTCCAGGGCAACTACTCAAGCTGGGTGGAACAGAAGGCCAAGCGCATGGAGCAGGAGGCCCGCGAAGACGTTGGCCGCAAGCGCACGCTCGCCAAGGAACTTGAATGGGTCCGCTCGGGCCAGAAAGCGCGGCAGGCGAAATCCAAGGCCCGTATCAATGCTTACGAGAAGATGGCTTCGGAAGCCGAACGCGAGCAGGTCATGACCTCTCAGATCCGCATTCCGCCCGGCCCGCGTCTCGGCGGCGTGGTGCTGGAAGCTGAAAATCTCAACAAGGCGTTCGGCGACAATGTGCTGATCGAAAACCTTTCGTTCAAGCTGCCGCCCGGCGGCATCGTTGGCGTGATCGGTCCGAACGGCGCGGGTAAGTCGACCTTGTTCAAGATGATCCTCGGCCAGGAGAAACCCAATTCGGGCGCGATGCGGGTCGGCGAGACGGTAAAGATCGGCTACGTGGACCAGAGCCGCGACAAGCTCGACGCCAACAAGAACGTCTGGGAAGAAATTTCGGGCGGCACGGATGTCATCGACCTCGGCGGTGTCACCGTCATGTCGCGGGCCTATGTCGGCGCATTCAACTTCAAGGGCACCGACCAGCAGAAGAAGGTCGGCATCCTCTCAGGCGGTGAGCGCAACCGCGTCCACCTCGCGAAGATGCTGAAGGGCAGCCACAACTTGCTGCTCCTTGACGAACCGACCAACGACCTTGACGTGGAAACGCTGCAGGCCCTCGAAGAAGGCCTCGACAACTTCCCAGGCTGCGCCGTGATCATCTCCCACGATCGCTGGTTCCTTGACCGGATGGCGACGCACATCCTCGCCTTCGAGGGCGACAGCCATGTCGAATGGTTCGAGGGTGATTTCTCGTCCTATCTCGAAGACAAGAAGCGCCGCCTCGGCGAGGACTCGGTCAATCCGAAACGCCTGAAGTTCAAGAAGTTCGCGCGCTGAAGCCCGCCGCCCGCGACGTCCGTTTGAGGCAGGCCGCGGCCGTGACGGCGCTTGCTACGGCGCCGTGCCGGGCTACGGTGGCACCCAGCCCGGGAGGCATTGCATGACCCACAACTTCTCCGCCGCGCTTGGCGCCCTCCTGCTCGCGGCGTGCGTTACCCCTTCTCAAAGCCGCGAGGGTGGGGAGCTTTACGAAGAAGGGGAGCCTTCATTCGGGCAAGCTGAAGCTTCGCCAGTCGGTCCCTATGAAGCATCAGGCTGGCTGGCCAGATCGCTGCCGGAAATCTCTGAAGCGATCATCCACGGCGAAGTGACGTCGGTGCAGCTGACGCAGGCCTATCTCGACCGGATCGCGGCCATCGACCGCGCAGGTCCGAGCCTGCAAGCGATCATCGCGCTCAATCCAGATGCGCTGGGGCAAGCGGCTGCAGCTGATGCGCGCCGCGCGAATGGCCAGATGCGCAGCCCGGTCGATGGGGTGCCGATACTCCTCAAGGACAATATCGAAACGCTGGACCCAATGGCGACGACCGCCGGTTCGCTGGCGCTCAAGGACAACATCACGGGCCGCGACAGTCCGCTTGTTGCTAGCCTGCGCGCGGATGGCGCGGTCATCCTCGGCAAGGCCAATCTAAGCCAGTGGGCCAACTTCCGTTCGAACTTCTCGCTCAGCGGATGGTCGTCCGTGGGCGGACAGGTCCGCAATCCGCACATGCTCGACCGCAATCCCTGCGGATCCAGTTCCGGAACGGGCGCCGCGCTGGCCGCTTCGCTGGCAGCGGGCGGTGTCGGTACCGAGACGAATGGCTCCATAATCTGTCCGTCAAATGTCAACGGCCTGGTCGGGTTCAAGCCGACGGTGGGCCTGATCCCGCAGGCCGGTATCATTCCCATTTCTCCCAGCCAGGATACGGCGGGGCCGATGGAGAAAACCGTACGCGGCGCCGCCATGCTTCTGGACGCCATGATCCCGGGTGAGGACACATTCTCGGCGGCGCTGTCGCCGGACGCCCTCAGAGGCGTCCGCGTCGGCGTGCTGCGCGCCGCGCAAGGAACTAACCCGGATATTACCGCGCGGTTCGATGCCGCGTTGGAGGTTCTGAAGGCGCAAGGCGCTGAGCTCGTTGACGTGACTGAGTACGATCCGCCTGAGGGGTTCTGGCCTGCGTCCCTGCTTGTGCTGGAATACGAATTCAAAGCCAGCCTCAATACGTATCTCGCGAGCGCCCCGTCTGCCGTAACCGTGCGATCGCTCTCGGACGTCATCGCCTTCAACCAGGCCAACGCAGCCGAAGAACTCGCACTCTTCGGGCAGGACCTGTTTGAGGTGTCGGACGCGCTCGGCCCGCTGACCGACAAGGCCTACAAAGATGCACTGGCGCTTGTGCAGTCAGCGACACGGGAGAAGGGGATCGACCGGCTGCTGGTCACACACAAGGTGGACGTACTGGTCGCGCCGTCTGGCCCGATTGCCCCGCGGACCGACCCGGTGAATGGGGACGTCTGGCCCGAATGGGCCGGTGCAGGCTGGGCGCCGGCCATCGCTGGCTATCCTAACCTCACCGTTCCGATGGGCGACGTCCACGCCATTCCGGTGGGCATCTCCTTCATGGGCACGAAGAATTCGGACGCACGCATCCTCGGCTATGGCTTCGCCTATGAGCAGGCCAGCGGCATCCGCCTTGCGCCCGGATATCTGGAAACCGCTGAAGCGCGGCCCGAGATCAGGGAGGCGATGATCCCATAGCGGATCGCAATCTCACGCGCCGCGCGCCCAGTCCCGGATATCGGCGACATAAATGTCCGGCGCTTCCATCGCCGCGAAATGCCCGCCACGCGGCAGCTCGCTCCAGCGTGTGATGTTGTAAGCCCGCTCTGCCCAGCTGCGCGGCGGCGCCAGGATATACTGCTCGCCGGGATAGCTCGCGAAGGCGGTCGGCGTTTCGCACTTCTGGCCCTCCGCGAGCTGCGCGCCGCCCTCCTGGAACAGGGCGTTATAGTACCACACGCTGGTCGCGATGGAGTCGGTCACGAGATAGATCATCACGTTGGTGAGCAGCTGGTCGCGGGTATAGACTTCCAGCAGCCCGCGGTCGCGCAGGTCGCTCCAGCCGTGGAATTTCTCGAGGATCCATGCAGCTGTGCCCATCGGCGAATCCATCAGCGCCATGGCCAGCGTCTGCGGCTTCGTCGCTTGCTCCATAAGGTAGGCGCCCTCGCTCTGCATCTTTCCGGCAGCGTGCGCCGCCCAAGCCATTTCTTCCGGGGTCTGAGGAACTGCCAAAGCAGGACGCAGGGCCATCATGTTGAGGTGGATGCCCCGGCATCCGCCTTTGCCGGGTCCATGATTGATGCCGAGCCAGGATGTGACGAGGCTGCCCCAGTCGCCGCCCTGCGCGAGGTAGGTGTCATAGCCGAGCCCGTCCCGCATAAGCTTGTCCCATAGCGCAGCCGTAGCGCGCTGGCCAAGCGGCGAGGCGGGTTTGCCCGAAAATCCGTAGCCGGGCAGGGAGGGGATCACGAGGTCGAAGGCGTCTTCGGGATTTCCTCCGTGTTCGGACGGAAAAGCCAAAGGCCCGATCGCCTGCCAGAATTCGTACACGCTTCCGGGCCAGCCATGCGTAATCAGCAGGGGCCGCCTGCCCTTCGCCTCGCCAACCACATGCACGAAGTGAATGTCGAGCCCGTCAACCTTGGCCGTGAATTGTGGCCACCGGTTAAGTTCAGCCTCAGCCTTGCGCCAGTCATAGGTCTCCAGCCAGTAGCGCTGAAGATCCTTCATCACGGGCGTGGACATCCCGTAGGCGAAGCCTTGTTCATTCGCCGGCGCGGGGAACCAGGGATAAGCCTCGACGCGCGAACGAATGCGGGCGAGTTTGGGATCCGGAACGTGTATCTTGAAGGGTGAGGGCTGGGTCATGCGGCGCAGTGTAATGCCCCGCAGCCCAAGTGCAATTGCGCGCGCCGTTCATGCCAGCTTTTGTTTGAGCTGCTCCACTGCCGCGTTGAAGAACGCGCTGCGCGACACCTCGGGCAGGAGCGTAATCGCGGTATGTTTCATTTCGGACTTGTCGGGTTTCCCGAAGGCCCATTCCGTCAGGCCCGCCATGTCCGCCAGAGGGCCGGTCTCACCCAGATGCGTCTTTTCCGACAAGAAGAAGCGCGGGGCCGGTCCGCCGACGAGCAGCGCATGGTGCGCCTCGATCGGGGCGCACGGGACCATGAAATCGATCAGTACGGACGTCGTCTCCCCAGGCGTGCCGACGATCTGCACATTCGTGATCGGCATCGGATTGCCCGCAGAGCGTTCCACGATCTCGCCGAGGTGGCGCATCGTCTGAGCCTGCCAGTCGTCGAGCTTCGTGGTCAGCAGCCGGATCGCCTCGTCTGGCCGGTTGAGGAACCATTCCGGCAGATAGGCATGTTGCAGGGCGTAGAGGTCCGGACGTGCCTTGGACCGCACGGCGTGGACGTTCGGCGCCTCGCCATCAGTCGGATGGCTGATGGTGATCTCGCACAGCTTCTTGCACCGGTTGCATTCGGCGTGCTGAGCATACATCCAGACGGCGTCCGGCTTCTGCGAGGCCTTCACCAGCGCCGCTGCGCTGGGCGCGCGCAGCGCCCCTTGCGCGAAATTGGCACCGGATGGGCAGGCGAGGGCTTCAATCGCGGCGCGGGTCTGACCGCGGTTTTCGATATGCAGGGGGGCGGCAAAAACCGGGGCGGAATCACACTTACGCTTGCCGAACATTCAATGACCCCACTCAGAACAAAGGCTGACACTACCGTGACCGATGGCAGGCACAATGGCGCGGCTGCGCTGGGTTACACAGAAAAACTGGTGCCGCAGCCGCAACCGCTGGTTGCATTCGGGTTGTTGATCTTGAAGGCCGCCCCGATCAGCTCGTTCGTGAAATCGATTTCCGAACCCTTCAGGAATTCAAGGCTCATCTCGTCGATCAGCACGCGCGCGCCGTCGCGCTCGATGATCAGATCGTCGCCGTTCGCCTCGGGCGCGAAATCATACTTGTAAGAAAAGCCCGAACATCCCCCCCCCTCGACGGAGACGCGAAGGAACGCTGCGCCGCCCTGCTTTGCGAGAATCGCAGTAATCCGCTTCGCAGCCGAGGCTGTAAGGGTCACATCCGGTGTAGAAACGTCGGTCATAGGCTGAACATAAGGACGAAATCGGTAATGGAAAAGAGAGCCTTGTTCGCAACCCGGCATGAAGACAGTCGCGGGCGCTACTTCAGTGAGGCCCCATCAGCGACCCGCACGCCCTTCCAGAGGGACCGGGACCGCATCATCCACGCCACCGCCTTCCGCCGGCTGAAGCAGAAAACCCAGGTCTTCGTCGCCCACGAGGGTGATCATTTCCGCACGCGGCTGACCCACTCGCTGGAAGTCGCCCAGATTGCCAGAACGATTGCCCGCACCCTCGGGCTGGACGAAGACCTCGCCGAAACGCTCGCGCTTTGCCACGATCTCGGCCACCCGCCGTTCGGCCACGCCGGCGAAGACCAGCTCGACGCCTGCATGCAGCCCTTTGACGGGTTCGACCACAACGCCCAGTCCCTGCGGATCGTCACCCGGCTGGAGCGGCGATATCCCCAGTTTGACGGCCTGAACCTCTCCTGGGAAACCCTCGAAGGGCTGTGCAAGCACAATGGGCCGCTGACCGGGCCGGATACGTCGATCCGGGATCTGCCGGCTGCCTTCCGCGACTTCCCGCATCTGGCCGATCTGGAGATTGACCAGTTTGCCGGCCCCGAGGCGCAGGTCGCGGCCTTGTCCGACGACATTGCCTACAACAACCACGACATCGATGACGGCATGGCCGCCGGACTTTTTACCGTCGATGACCTGCTGGAACTCCCCGTCGTCGGTGATGTGTTTCGCGGCGTGCGCATCGAGTATCCAATGCTGGACGACCGGATGGTCACCTACGAAGCCGTGCGTCGCCTGATTGGCCTCTGGATCAATGACCTGATTGGCGAGACGCAAGCACGGGCGGCGCGGCACAAACCAAAATCTGCAGCAGATGTGAGGGCATTGGACGAGCCGCTGATCGCCTTTTCGCAAGGTCTCGAGCCTCCCCAGCGCGCCCTTCGCGCCTTCCTGCACGCCCGGATGTACAAGCATTACCGCGTCAACCGCATGCGCTCGAAAGCCAAACGCGTGCTGGCTGACCTGTTCGAGGTATTCCTCAACGAACCCCAGACCCTGCCGCCGCCCTGGAAGGGGCAGGCGGAGGCGCTGGAAGATGCGGATCGGGCCCGGATCGTCTGCGACTACATCGCTGGAATGACGGACAATTTTGCCCTGGAAGAGCACCGCCGGTTGTTCGATTCGCGCAGCCTTGCCTGACCCCAGACGGGCCACCGGAACCCTTGTCTTCAAGGCTCGTTAAGGAAAACCGGCTAGTTGTTAACTCTACGAATCCTCACAGGGAGCGCCGCATGGGCCGATCAGACTCGCAAGGTCAGGACTACGCCCCGTTTGAAGATGATTATCGCGGATTTGACCCCCGCGAGGACGAAACCGCGCGCGGCCCGGTGATCCTGGCGCTGGCGGTCGGCGTGCTGCTGATCTTCGGCGCCGTCGTCTGGAACACCTACCGGCAGGGCATCCGGCCCGCGGGTGAAGGCCTGCCGAGCGTCCTGGCCGAGGCTGCCCCGTTCAAGCGGGCGCCCGACGATGCCGGCGGCGTGGTCGTGCCAAATACCGACAAGCATTTTTATGACGACATGGACGCAACCAGCCGCGACGCCGAAGGCGAAACGGCCTCGGCAGGTGCGGAGCTGGCAGGCGATGTCCCGCCGGTCATCAGCGACGGCGAGCCGACAAACCTGATCCGCGGATCTGTAGATCCCGTAGTCGACCTCGAGCCACCGGCGGCCCCCCCGCTTCCGGCGGCTCAGCCGGTTGCGGCTGTCGCAGAACCCGCCCCAGCCTTGCCGCTGCCCGCATTGGAAGCCCAGGGGCCCAAGGCCCGTTTCACGTTTGCGGCGAACGGCGCCTTCCTTGTCCAGATCGCGGCCCTGCGGTCGGAGGAAGCGGCCGAATCGCAATGGAAGCGCGTGACCGCTTCAGCGCCGGAACTTTACCACGGTGCCACGAAGATCATTCAGCGCGCCGACCTTGGCCCGGACGGTGTGTTTTACCGGTTGCGCGCCGGTGCCTTTGCCGACAGAGCGGAAGCGACGGCTTTCTGTGATGCGATCAAGGAGGTTGGCGCCAACTGCATCGTGGTGAACGGATAGTGGTCAAAGCCTGCATTCTGAGCGTATCGGGTCCGGAATTGACCCTGGGCGAAGCCGCGCTGTTTCGCGCTGAAAACCCGTGGGGTGTGATCCTCATGGGCCGCTCGTGCGTGAGCCGGATGCAGGTGCGCGCGCTTGTCGCTGACATCTGGCAGGCCACGGGCCGTGAAACGCTGATCTTCATTGACCAGGAAGGCGGCCGCGTGGCGCGCCTCAAGGCGCCGGAATGGCCGCTGTTTCCGCGCGGGTCTGACTATGCCGCCATCTATGCCGCAGATCCTGAACGGGGCCGGGAGGCGACGTGGCTCGGTCACCGGCTGATCGCGTCGGAGCTCGCCAGCCTGTCGATCCATGCCGACTGCGCCCCGGTGGTCGATCTGCCCGTGCCCGGCGCCCACGACATCATTGGCGACCGCGCCTTTGGCACCGATCCGGCGGGTATTGCCGCTCTGGCAGATGCGGCGCTTGCGGGGCTCGCTGCGGGCGGCGTTGCCGGTGTGATCAAGCATATCCCGGGACACGGCCGCGCCTTCGCCGACAGCCACTATGAACTTCCGCGGGTCACGGCGGGCGATAACGAACTGTCGAAGGATTTCGACGCCTTCGCCCGCGTCGCTCACGCACCGATGGCGATGACCGCGCACATTTCGTACGACGCGTTCGATCCCGGCAAGGCGGCCACCGTCTCACGCATCATGATTCAGGACATCATTCGCGGCCGAATCGGCTTTGATGGTCTCCTGATGACGGATGATCTGGGTATGAAAGCCTTGGGGGGTACGCTGAAGGAACGCGCCGATGCATCGATTGCGGCAGGTTGCGATATCCTCCTGCATTGCTCGGGCTTCCTGCAGGATGCCGGAGAGATCCTCGCCGAGATGACCGAAGTCGCAAAAGCTGCGCCAGGGCTTAAAGGTAAGGCCGAGGCCCGCGCAGCGGCCGCTGATGCCATTGCGAAAAAGCTCGAACCTTTCGAGGCCGCCAACGGCTGGCGCCGGTTCCATGAACTGTTCCCGCCTGCCGGAGCGATGGCATGAGCAACGTCGCCATTTCGATTGACGCCCTGTCTGCGGATGTGGCCGACGCGGAGGGGGTGAACCTCTTTTCCGTGGATGTGCCCGGCTATGAAGGCCCGCTCCATCTTCTGCTCGAACTGGCGCGGCGCCAGAAGGTCAATCTGCTCCAAATCTCGATGCTGCAGCTGGCCGAGCAATACATGGGGTTCATCGAGGACGCCCGTGCCAAGCGTATCGACCTCGCCGCCGACTATCTCCTGATGGCCTCCTGGCTGGCCTTCATGAAGTCCCGCCTGCTGTTGCCGAAGCCTGAAGCCCTTGGCGATGATGAGCCGACCGGCGAGGAAATGGCAGCGCGTCTCTCGTTCCGCCTCAAACGCCTGGAAGCCATGCGCCAGGCCGTGCGCGAACTGGAAGCCGGACCTGTTCTGCACAATGTCGTGTTCCTGCGCGGCGCGCCGGTCCAGCCGAAAGTCGTGAAGCTGACCGAATTCACAGCCACTCTGTATGACCTGACCTCTGCCTTCGGCTTCATCCGTGACCGGAAGGAAAAGGAAGCCCCTCACCGGATCGAGAAGCAGCCCGTGATGGCGCTGGAGCAGGCGCGCAACACATTGCGCGGCCTTCGCAAACAGCTCGAGAACTGGTCGAGCCTCGACGACATCCGCGCCGCACTTTCGGAAACGACCCCCGAAGTGCCAGGCCGTTCGGTCACGGCCAGCGTTTTCTCTGCTGCCCTTGAACTCACACGTGACGGGGAAGTGGAGCTGCGCCAGGATGCGCACTTTGCGCCGCTCTACCTTCGCAACGCTGCCCGCGCCGGGGAGGGCCTCGATGCAACCGCTTGAGAAGTTCCAGATGACCCATGACATGTCCGACGATCGCCGGAATGCAATGAGCCAGCTTTCCGAAGCTCAGGCCCGCGCCGAGGCTGACCTGCTGGGCGGGCGTGACGCACTGCTCGCTGAAGGTGTGCGCCGGGCCGAAGCCGTGCTGTTCGCCGCCGGCGAACCTCTGTCCGCGGAGCAAATCTCGCAGATCCTGCCACAGGGCATTGAGGCGGGTGAAGTGCTGATGGCGCTTCGTGCCGTGTATTCAAAGCGCGGCGTCAACCTTGTGGAGGTTGCCGGCAAGTGGCGCTTCCAGACGGCGCAGGATCTCTCCTATCTCTTTGTCGAAGAGCGCCAGGTCCAGAAGAAACTCGGGCAGGCCGCACTCGAAACGCTCGCCATCATCGCCTATGGTCAACCCGTCACGCGTGCCGAAATTGAAGCGGTTCGCGGCGTGGCGGTCGCCAAGTCGGTGATCGATACGTTGCTCGAATCCGGCTGGGTTCGCGTGCGCGGCCGCCGCAAGACACCGGGCCTGCCAATTACTTACGGCACAACCGACAAATTCCTCGAGCACTTCGGCCTCGAAAGCCTCGACACACTTCCCGGCAAGGCGGACCTTGAAGCCGAAGGGCTTCTGACTGACGTTATCCCGTCCGGTTTCCAGATGCCGGACGAAGAAACGCTGTCCGATGAAGACCCGCTGATCGACGAACTCGGAAACCTTGAGGATGCCGGTTCTTTTGTGACTGACTTCGTGGGCGATGAAACCGTGACCCTGCCTGCGCTAGCCGTGCCGTCCCTGTCGGAGCGATCCGATGATGTGGATGAGGGCGACGACGAGGATGAAGCTGTCAGCGTTTTTGCTTACACCAGGGCGCCCAAGCCGATGGAAGATCCCGCAGCTTTTGACCGCGACGCGGTCCAGGCCGCTGTCCGGAAGCTGCGCGCCGAAACCCGTGTACCGCAGCAGCCCATGCATACCTGGCGAGACGATGAGTAGGCCTTAGGCCTCCGGCGGCCTGAACCGGAAACGTCTCGGCGTGTCATAATCCGCATAAAGCTCATCCTCGCGGGTGCCGCCGCCGATGTTATGGATATACATCGCGCGGCCGGTGACCGTGTCATGGCCGGAAAAGATCGCAATGTGGGGCAGGCGCCCACCGAGGCGCATGGTGATGAGGTCGCCGGCTTGCCAGTCGCTGCGAGTGCCCGGCGCTTCGCGCTCGTGGCCGCCGCGCTCGAAGAAGCGCTCAAGGTTCGGTACGCGGCGATGGTCGATGTTGCGATCTGTGCCTCTGAGGCCCCAGGTCTTCGGATAGCCGGCGAACGAAGCGGCCATGTCCTCATGCACGAGAACCTGCAGGTCGAGGTCAAACGCATCCCGGTAGGCCCGGATCACAACGTCCGTGCACACACCGCTTTCGCGCGGGATGTCTCCGCCCGGATAGCCCATCTGCACATAGGCAGGATCATAGCCTGTGGTCACGCCGATCTGTCGCCGCGCCGCCCGCACGAGCCTGCGTGTCCAATGCTTCTCCGCCTCGACGATCGGCAAGGGCGGCAGGAACGGTACCGCACAGATCGAAATCAGGAAGTTACGCCGGGTCTGCATGCGCGCAGGAAAGCGCGCGCTTGCGGCAGGATTTTGTCCGGAATCAGAAGCCTCTGAACTCGGCGATCTCTTCCAGCGGGGCGCGCTCGGCGTATAGCCGGTTGGCCTTTTCGTTCGGATCGGGTTTTCCAACGGCCAGGCCGCACCAGACCATCTCGGTCGGGCCAAGGGCGAAATGGGCTTTCAGGGTCGGACGCAGGATGCCCCAGCATTCCTGCATGCAGGTGCCCCAGCCGCGCTCCTCGGCGAGCAGGCATAGCGTCTGAAGGTACATGCCGGTATGACCCCATTGGCCGTGGCCCATGCGTTCGTCGATGACGATGAACACGGCGACCGGGGCGCCGAAGAAACGGAAATTGTTGGCAAACCAGGCCAGGCGGCCAAGCTTGTTCTCGCGCGGGATTTCGAGCGCTTCGTACAGCATCTCGCCCACGCGGCGGCGGCGGGCTTCGTGCGGCTCCCAGAGGTCCTTGGGATAGATCGGCCGATCGGTCGGCTCGCCACCCGGGCTTGCCGCGAGCTTCGCTTGCGCGATGTTGATAAGCCTGTCTTTCTCTTCGCCTGCGACGACGATCACGCGCCAAGGCTGCGTGTTGCCGCCAGATGGCGCGCGCTGCGCCGCTGTAAGCCAGGCTTTCACCTCGTCCAGAGGCAGCGCCTCCGGCAGGAAGCCCCGCGTGGAAATGCGCTTCGCGACAGCTTTAGAGACGTCCATGAAAAAACCTCCTGTCATTCCTGACAGGAGGTCTAATCATTCCGGCCCGGGGCCGCCAAGCCTTACTTTGGGTGAAGCACAACCGGCATCCAGGTGTAGCCGCGCACGAACGCGCCCGACGTGAACGACGGCTCGGCCAAGACTTCGATATGCTCATAGCGGGCCATCAGCTCTTCCCAGAGGATCTTCAGCTGTAGTTCGGCGAGGCGGTTGCCCACGCAGCGGTGGATGCCGAAGCCGAACGAGAGGTGCTGGCGGGCATTCTTGCGGTCGATGATGAAGTCTTCCGGTTTGTCCCAGAAGTTCGTGTCGCGGTTGCCCGAGACATACCACATCGCGATCTGCTCGCCCTTCTTGATTGTCTTGCCACGGATCGTCACGTCTTCCAGCGCGGTGCGACGCATGAAGGACAGCGGCGTCTGCCAGCGGATCGCTTCCGACACCATGTTCGGCATCAATCCCTCATCGGCCTTCAGTTTCTTGTATTCTTCCGGATACTTGTTGAGCGCGTAGACCGAGGCCGTCATCGTGTTGCGGCTGGTGTCATTGCCGCCGACGATCAGCAGGATGACGTTGCCGAGCAGTTCCATCGGCGTCATGTTGCGGGTCTTATCGCCATGCGCGAGCAGGCTGATCAGATCGCCGGTGTCAGGCGCTGCGCCGCGTTCCTGGAACAGGCCCATGAACGTGGTCAGGCACTGCATCATTTCCTGCTTCCACTGCACTTCGCCGCCGGGGCAGATGTCCGGGTTGTGCATGTTGGTGGCAATGTCAGACCAGCGGGTCAGTTCGCGGCGGCGCTCTTGCGGATAGCCGAACAGGGTCGCCAGCATCATGCCGGTCAACTCGATCGAGACGCGGTCTACCCAGTCGAACGGCTCACCCACCGGCAGACCGTCGAGCACGGCCTGTGTGCGCGAACGGATCAGCGGCTCGTATTCCTTCAGCATGTTCGGGGCGACGGCCGGTTGGACGGTCTTGCGCTGTTCCGAATGGCGCGGTTCATCCATCGCGATGAACATCGGCATCTCGAAATCTTCGAGCGGCGGCCCGAGAGTGATGCCGCCATACTCCCAGGACGAGGAGAAGCGCTTGTGGTCGGTGTCGACCGCCATGATGTCTTCATAGAGGGTGACCGACCAGTAGGGGCCGACGAAGCTGTCCGGCGTGTAGTGGACCGGGTCTTCCTTGCGCAGGCGCTCCAGACGGTCCCAGAACTTGCCCTGGCGCCACATCTCGGGATCGACCACGTCCAGCGTGGCGAGGTCGAGTTCGGACGCAGGCTTCACGTCGCCAAACGTGGGTGTGTAGCCCGGGTGCATCGGCTCGCGGGGCGTGATTTTCGGGCGCTCGAGTGCAGGGTGGTTTTCGAAGGAGAAGGTATCGGCAGCCATGAATAGTCCTCCGGCGTCTGGCCCGTCTTCGGGGCGATTGAACAGTCTGAAAATGGGTTAGCACAGCCGGATTCGGAAATCCATGACGCAGGCGTCACTTTTGTGCGGCGCAGCGTTTACGCCGGCAAACGCTCGGCCCGGGCGGCCTGAAGCGCCTTGCGAAGGGCTGCCGCAAAGCTCTTGCGCTCATCCACGGTCAGGAAGCGCCCGATCACCCAGGCCGTGCGGCCATGCTCGATTCGCAGCCAGCTGGCAGGTGTCAGCGGCTCGTCCAGTTCGACCCGCGCAAATCCCGTCGGCACCTCTGCCTGCCTGGTGCGCCCCTTGGCGTCGGTATGGTGCATCCGGATCGCCCGCGCCGTGACAGTAATGTGCGTCTGCTCGCGCTGCTGGCGGAACGACAGGCGAAATGCGAGCCAGATCGCCACCATATCGAGCCCGAAAAAGCCGAGGATCGGCGCGGCGCCCATGGACCAGAACATCAGGCCCGTGAGAAAGAAAACGACGGCCACGATGGCCATACCGATCGCAAAGCCGCGTTCGCTGAGCGAACGGTTCGGGGTCAGGGTGGCGTCGAGGTAGATCGTTTCGGCAGGCTCGGTCATGAACAGAGAGCTAGCACGGCCTTGCGCCGGGAAAATGGCGCTCTATGCCTCACCCCATGGCCAAGGCAGCAAAACCCAGATCGAAGTTTAACCGGGCCAAGGCAGCCGAGCTGTTTGCCGCGCTCGCCGCCGACCGGCCGGATCCCCGGACAGAGCTGGATTTCGTCAACCCGTTCACGCTCGTCGTCGCCGTCGCGCTCTCGGCGCAGGCGACCGACGTGGGTGTCAACAAGGCCACGAAAAAGCTCTTCGCTGTGGCCGATACACCGGAAAGGATGCTCGCACTGGGGGAGGCAGGCGTCGCCGGATACATCAAGACCATCGGCCTTTGGCGCAACAAGGCCAAGAACGTCATCGCTCTGAGCAAAAAGATCATCGACGACTTCGGCGGCGAGGTGCCCCGCACGCGGGACGAACTCGTCACCCTCCCGGGCGTCGGCCGGAAAACCGCGAACGTGGTTCTCAACGAAGCCTTCGGCGAGCCCACCATCGCGGTCGATACCCACATCTTCCGCGTCTCCAACCGCACCGGCCTCGCGCCCGGCAAAACACCCGATCATGTCGAAGCCGGCCTCGAACGCATCACGCCGCCCGACTTCAAGAAGGGCGCGCACCATTGGCTGATCCTCCACGGACGCTATGTCTGCAAGGCGCGAACGCCGGAGTGCTGGCAGTGCGCCATTTCGCATCTCTGCGCGTTCAAGCCCAAGACAAGGTATCCGGAGGCGCCGGCCATTCCGAAACGTGCACCGCTGAATCGACGCTGAACGTATCGGTGATACGTTATACGATTTGACCTGCGCCTGAAGTTTGGGTCATCCTCTACCGAGCGGCAAAGAAAAGGATTTGAAAGACATGCGGCGATCCAAGTTTCCAAAAGCCGCCCGGGCAGCAGCGGTTTCCGTTTTGGCCGTCAGCGCCGCCGTATGGCTCAGCGCCTGCGGCGGTGGCGGATCGTCGGGGACGCCCCCCCCTCAAGGGTCGGTCCCTCCACCCGCCGTCTCGCCGCCCCCACCCCCCCCTCCACCGCCCAGCGGACCGTCCTGGACATCCGGTGTGTTCCAGGCCGCCAGCACCTTCAAGGATCGCTGCGAAACCGTGCGCACCGGACGCGACATCGAAGGCAACACCTTCCCGGACCGGGCAGGCTCTGCGATTGAAGAGCGCTTCTGGCTTCGCTCCTGGACCAACGAAACCTATCTCTGGAACACCGAAGTCGCCGACCGCAATCCGGCTGATTTCTCGACCCGGACCGACTATTTCGCCGTCCTGCGCACCTTGGCGCGCACGGCGTCGGGCAAGGAGAAGGACGATTTTCACTTCAGCGAGCCGACCACGCAAACCCTGATCCGGCGAACGGCGGCGCCGCAGGCGACGTACGGCGCCAGCTTTCTGTCGATCTCCGCCAGCCCGCCGCGCGACTTCCGCGTGCGCTATACCGAGCCTGGCTCACCTGCGGCGACGACCGCCAATGGGCAACCGAACTTCGAGCGCGGGTCGCGCCTCCTGCGCGTCAACGGCATCGATTTCGTCAGTGCGTCGAGCCAGGCCGATGTGAACCAGTTGAACGCTGCGCTCTTTCCTTCGGCTGCGGGCGTCACCACAACGTTCACGGTCGAGGATGCAGACCGCGCCCAGCGTACCTTCACGCTGACCTCCGTCAACCTGTCGCCCAAGCCGGTCAACCGCACGTCGGTCATCAACACCTCGTCCGGCAGCGTCGGGTATATTCTCTTCAACACGTTCAGCCCCTTCCTGAGCGAGCGGGAAATCGTCGATGCGATGACCCAGATGCGCGCCGCCGGCGTGCGCGATCTGGTGCTTGACCTGCGCTATAATGGTGGCGGGCTGCTCGCTGTGGCGTCGCAGCTCGGCTACATGGTGGCCGGCGACACCCGGACACGTAACCAGCCCTTCGAACGCCTGCGGTTCAACGCGGCCGCCGGCAATCGCAACCCCGTCACCGGCGCCACCAACAATCCGATTCCGTTCTATACGAATGGACAAGGTTTCACCGTGCCCAGTGGAACAGCCTTGCCCACGCTCAACCTGCCGCGCGTTTTTGTGCTCACGACCCCGTCTACCTGCAGCGCGAGCGAAGCCGTCATCAACGGCCTGCGCGGCGTGGGCGTCGAGGTGATCCAGATCGGCGGTACGACCTGCGGGAAGCCCTTCGGTTTCTACGCCCAGGACAATTGCGGCGAGACCTACTACACGATCCAGTTCCAGGGCGTGAACGCGGCCGGCTTCGGCGACTATGCGGACGGCTTCATCCCCAACAATTCGACCGCCAGCTTCGGCGTCCGCCTGCCGGGCTGCGCGGTGGCAGACGATCTGTCTCGCGAACTGGGAGATCCGAACGAGGGCTTGCTCTCGGCGGCGCTGGCCTATCGCAGCTCCTTCGCGTGCCCGACGGCATCCTCGGCTGAGGCCGCTCAGCCTCGTACCGACGATCCGAAGACCACCACGAAGGGCCCGCCGATCAGCCTGCCGCAGCCCTCGGTCATGGAGCTCAACCGCGACATGACCCCGCCGCCCGGACAATGAGAGGGCCATCCGATATGCGCCCGTGGTTGATACTCACCGCCCTGTTGCCCCTCACGGCCTGCCAGTCCGAGCCGCAGCTCGCGACGTTGACCGACGCCTCGCCGGAAACGATCGAGGCGCTCTCGTCGGTGCTTGCAACCGCCACCGGGCGCGCGCGCATCCAGCTGGGCCCAAATGACGTGACCCGCGATCCCGTGGTTTCAGTGCTGCCGCCGCCGCCGGGTCCGATGGAGGGCAACAGCACCGCGATGCCCGCCTTGTTCGACATCGTGCTGATGGACGGCGACTGCTATGTCCGCGCGCAGAGGGACGGCGCGCTCCACGCGCTCACCGGCCTCACCTGCGAACCTGTGCCAGACCCGTCCTGAGCTTAGACGCCGAGCCGCCGCGCAACGCCTGCAGCCATGCGCTCCCCCAGTTCCGGCCCTTCGACCGGATAAAGGTAGGGCTCGATGACTTCGAGCTCCATCAGCAGCAAGCCGCCATCCGCCCCGCGCAGCATGTCCACACGCCCATAAAGCGGTGGCTCGTCCAGCGCGGCGATAATCGCTTTCGCGGATGTCAGGTCGTCCGCTGACGGAGTGATCTTCTCTTCCCGCCCGCCATAGGTCGACTGGATGCGGTAATCGCCGGGCTGCGCGCGCTTGACGAGGGCGTGGCAGAAGCTGCCGTCTATAAAGATGAACGACAGCTCGCCCTCGGTCTGGATCATCGGCATGAAAGGCTGGGCCATCATCGGATGATGCATCTCTGGAATGGCCTCGCCGCGCGTCACCCGGTGCTGGTCCTTTGCGCCCGCGCCGACCTGGCGTTTGAACACGACGTCTCCCGCGCCCAGCGTATCGAACGCCGCCTTGGCAGCCGCTTCGTCGGCAACGTCGAGCCACAACGTGGGGATCAGTTGCGCGCCCTTGCCCTCAAGGTCGCGCAGGTAAGTCTTGCGGATGTTCCAGCGCACGAGCGCTGACGGATTGAACAGCCGTGTCTTCGCCTCGATACGGTCCAGCGCTGCCAGGAACTCCTCCAGCCTGTCCCAATAGTCCCAGGTCGTGCCGATGATCACACCGGCATAGCTCGCCCAATCAACCTTCGCATCGTCCCATGAAACGTCCTCCAGCTTCAGGCCGCGCGCCTCGAAGGGGTCGCGCAGTGCGTCCATCATGAAGTCATGTTCGAACGCGTCGGTCCGGCGGATGGGCGAGCCGGGCAGGGTGACGCGGCTGGCGAGGTAAGCGATCTTTCTCATGCGCCGCGCTCTAATCGCCTGCGGGCCTTGTGTCCACGCCCCCGCTCTGGCAAGGCGCCGGACAGAGTTGAACGGCAGGGAACCGGCGGGCATGAGCAGCGCAAAATACGACGTGGTTGGCATCGGCAACGCCATCGTGGACGTGCTCGCCCGCGGCGATGACGCCTTCCTCGCCAGGCACGGCATTGCCAAGCATGCGATGAGCCTGATCGAGGAGCCCCGCGCGCACGAGCTGACGGCGCTCGCGAAGGATGCGGTCGTGACATCCGGTGGCTCCGGTGCGAACACGATTGCGGGGCTTGCGAGCTTCGGCGCCTCGGCCGCTTATATCGGCAAGATCGCCAAGGATGATCTCGGCCACCAGTTCCTGGGAGAAATGACCGCGACCGGCGTGCCTTTCCACACTCGCGCGCAGGCCGAAGGACCTGCGACCGCGCGCTGCATCATCTTCGTCAACGAAGACGGCTCGCGCAGCATGAACACGTTTCTGGGCGCGTCCGTCCTGTTTTCGAAAGCAGACGTCGACGCCCAGATGATCCGGGACGGGAGTATCCTCTATCTGGAGGGTTATCTCTTCGACAAGGACGAAGCCAAGGAAGCCTTTGTCCACGCCGCCGAAATCGCCAAGGCGGCCGGCCGCAAGGTCGCGATCACCCTGTCCGACAGTTTCTGCGTGGACCGTCACCGCGCCAGCTTCCGCCAGATGGTACGCGGCTATGTCGATGTCGTCTTCGCGAACGAGGCGGAGCTTCTCTCACTATACGAGACAGATGATTTCGGTACGGCCCTCAGCGCCCTGCAATCTGAATGTACGGTCGCCGCCGTCACGCGCAGCGAAAAGGGCTCTGTCGTCATCGGTGACGGCGCGCCGATTGCCGTACCTGCAGAGCCGGTTTTAAAAGTCGTCGATACCACCGGAGCCGGTGACCAGTATGCGGCCGGCTTCCTGTTCGGCTTGGCGCGCGGCCTGCCGCTGGCCACCTGCGCCCGTCTCGGCCATATCGCCGCCGCTGAAGTGATTTCCCACTTTGGTCCGCGTCCGGAGCAATCCTATAAGGCGCTCGCGGAGCAGGCTGGCATCCTCGTCTAGGCCAGCGCCCGTTCCACGTAATCGAGCCGGTCGTGACCAAAGAACAGGTCATCGTCCACAAAGAAGCTCGGCGCCCCGAACACGCCGCGCGCGATCGCTTCGTCTGTCGTTGTTTTAAGCGCTTCCTTGCTGGCCGGATCCGTCGCCAGTGCTGCAATCACCGCGGGATCAAATCCGTTTGCGCTGCACAGCCTGGCCACCTGCGCCATATCGCCAAGGTCCACCGGGTCCGGCTGGCCCCAGGCGGCTTCGAACAGCGTCAGGATGAAGCGGCGCTGCTCGGCCTTGTCGGTTATGCCGGTCGTCGCGCGCAGCACGCCGAGCGTGTTGATCGGAAAGGCAGGGTTCATGTGCACCTCGATTCCGATATGTCTGGCGCAGCGTTGCAGGTCCCGGTTCAGGTATTTCGCTTTGGCGGGCACGGCGCCGGGCGGCCGGTTACCGCTACCCTGCATCACGCCGCCGAGGAACATAGGCCGGAACCGCAGTTCGGCGCCTGAGCGATCCTCCACGCCGAGCGCCACCGGCACGGCCAGCCACGCCGTCGGGCTTGTATAGTCGAAGAAGAATTCGAAGAATTTTGCCACAGCCGCGCCCCTACGTTTTGTTTTGGAACTTATGACAAAATGCGCTAACACTGTCACTTATGAAATGGTCCGAACTTTCAGATAACTGGTGCCCGGTCGCCCGCACGCTGTCCGTCGTCGGCGATCGCTGGACGCTTCTGATCCTGCGCGACTGCTATCTCGGCAAATCCAAGTTCGAGGAATTCGCCGCATCGAGCGGCATGACCCGTCACATCCTGGCCGAACGTCTGAAGCGTCTCGTGGAGGAGGGCGTGCTTGAACGCCGTCTCTATTCCGAAGCCCCGAAACGCTATGATTACGTCCTGACGGAGAAGGGCGAGGAGCTCCGCCCCGCTTTGCGCGTCATGAAAGACTGGGGAAAGAAGCACATGCCCGTCCGGCGCGAGGCGAAGACCTGACGTTCAGGCCCGCCTCAATTTCGCCCGCGACGCCCTTATGCTGGATATCGATCTTATCACCGAAGGGGGGGGCAATGATCCGTTCCAGCCAGATACTCATCGCCGCCGCGCTGCTTGCCGGCTGCACGCCCACAACACCGGCGGCGCCCGTCGCAGATGAGCCGGCTGCAGCCGTCGCCGCGGCAACGCCGCCCCCGCAGCCTCGCGAAAGCATCGCCGAAACCTATGGCGCCACCTGCACCTGGGGCGAAGTCGTCTCGGCAGGCGTAGCGATCTGGAGCTATACCTGCCCAACCGTCCGCCTCGTCGCGGATGAGGCCTTGCCCGGCTTCCTGCGTGAAACGACCAATGCCGATGGAACGGCCGTGCGCGAGCCGATGATCATCTTTTTCGCAAAGGCGCCGGACGCCCCGATCGGCGCGGTCATCGACGCTGTGCGTGCGGCCTCTCCGGGATCTGAATCCTGCGAGATCGAGCCCGGCTCTCATGATGATTTCGTCCTGATGCCCACCGGCGATCAAGCCCTGGCCTATAGCAAGTTCCTCAATGGCGAAGCCGAAGAGCCAAGCAGGCCGTGCGGACCGCTTGGCCCCTCCGAAGCCGGTGGCCGCACGTTCCGGGTCCTGGCCGGCGCTCCGGACAAGGTGATCATGATCGACTGGGGCACAGAGCCGCCGGTTTATGATCCGGACACGCTGCAAGCCGTCAGCTAGCCGGGTCTGAGTAGAGTTCGCCCGGTCCATATCGGCTGAACGCCGGCTGAAGAATCCAAGCTCGGTCTCCCGCGGATGAAGGCTGTCAACCGAGACTTGAAGACAGGCTCATTCGTCTTGGGTTTGGATGTCAAGGTTTCACGGAAACGGCGCCAAAAGTTCACACCTCTGTCATCACCGCCGCCTAGTGCGCCGCGGTGACGCAAACTTGGGATCCGATCGTCGGCTGCCCTCGTTGCGATAAAGTTTGCTGCACAAAGCAGCGTGAAACAGGGACGACGACCATGAAATTCAAAACTTCGATACTGCTTTCGACGGCCGTGTTTGCCGCGACAGCCTTCAGCGCACAGGCGCAGGCGCCGGTTGAGGAGACACCGGCCGCAGCGGACGCGAGCACGACCGCGGTGATGGACCAGATCGTTATCATCGGCGGCGGCGAAGTCCGCCAGACGCAGACCGTGACGGCCGAAGTGTTCGAACAACTCGCGCCCGGCACCAGCCCGATCAAGCTGGTTGAGCGCCTGCCCGGCGTCGCCGTGTCCGGCGCCGATCCGTTCGGCGCTTACGAGTGGGCTGTCCGCATTAACATCCGCGGCTTCAACCAGAACCAGCTCGGCTTCTCGCTGGACGGCGTGCCGCTGGGCGACATGAGCTATGGCAACCACAATGGCTTGCACATTTCGCGGGCCCTGATCTCCGAGAACCTCGGCCAGGTCGACCTGCAGCAAGGCTCTGGCGCGCTCGACGTCGCATCGTCCAGCAATCTCGGCGGCGCGCTGAAGTTCAGCTCTGTCGATGCGGCTGACAAGTTCGGCGCCGTTGGCGCATTGACCACGGGTTCCAATAACACCCTGCGCGGCTTTGCCCGCCTCGATTCGGGCGAGCTGGGACCGTTCCAGACGCGCGGCTGGCTCTCGATCATGTCCAGCGAAATGGACAAATGGAAAGGCGACGGCCAGCAGAACCAGGACCAGTATGCCCTGAAGATCGTGCAACCGATCGGGCCTGCCACAGTGACCGGCTATTTCAACCGCTCGGAGCGCCGCGAGAACGACTACCAGGATCTCTCGCTCGGGCAGATCAGCAGCCTCGGCAGTGACTGGGACAACTTCGGTGACAGCAATTACGCGCTCGCCGTTCTGGTCGCCGACATTGCTCACCGCCGCGGCGATACGGGTCAGCCAGTTACCAACCCTGCTGCCCCGCTGGTTTATCCCGCGCCCATCACCTCGGCTGACGATGCGTACTGGAATGCGTCGGGTCTGCGTGACGACGATCTCGGCTATATCGCACTCGACTGGCCGGTCAGCGACGCGCTCGACCTGCGTCTTCAGGCCTACACGCACAAGAACAAGGGCCAGGGCCTCTGGGGCACGCCTTACCTGATTTCGCCGAACGCATTGACCCCGGGAGCGACCACCGCAAACGCACCGCTTTCGGTCCGCACCACCGAGTACAGCATCGACCGTAAAGGTGCGACCGGCAGCCTGACATACGAGATCGGTGATCACGAAATCGAGGGCGGTTTCTGGATCGAGACGAACAGCTTTGACCAGTTCCGCCGCTTCTACAGCTCCGATCGTGCGGCCCCGACTCAGGACTTCCTGAACTTCCTGAGCAACCCCTTCTTCACGCAGTGGGGTTATACCTTCGACACCGAAACCCGGCAGTTCTTCCTGCAGGATACCTGGCAGGTGACCGATGCGCTGAAGGTCAATGGCGGCTTCAAGTCGCTGAAAGTCGAAAACTCGGCCGACACGCTGATCATCAACAATGCCCTGCCGGTTGCTGGTACGGCCTCGGACCTCAACGCCACCATCGAGACCGACGAAGCCTTCCTGCCGCAGATCGGTTTCAACTACAAAGTCTCGGACCAGACCGACGTGTTCGGTTCGTATGCACAGAACGCGGCCGCGTTCGTCTCCGCGGCGACAGCGGGTCCGTTCTCTTCGCGCAACCAGACCGTCGTCAACGAAGTCATCAGCTCGGTTGATGCGGAAAGCTCGCAGACCTACGAGGCCGGCATTCGCTACACCGACAGCCTCGTCCAGCTCGGCGCAGCCGCCTACATGGTCGAATTTGACGATCGACTGCTTGCTGTCTCGCAAGGCCCCGGCATTGTCGGCAACGCGCCGGTCATCTCGAACGTTGGCGGTGTCGAAACCAAGGGTATTGAACTTGTTGGTTCCGTATTCCTCTCCGACGACCTGACGCTCTTCGGCTCCTTCACTTTCAACGACTCCCGCTACCAGGATAACGTCGTGAACCGTGCTGGCGTCGTCCAGGCACTGACCGCCGGCAAGAAAGTCGTCAACACGCCGGACACGATCGCGTTCGCAGAAGTGTCCTACGACAATGGTTCGCTCTTCGGCTCGCTCGGAGCAAACTACATCGGCAACCGTTACTTCACCTTCACGAACACTGGCGGTGATGTCCCGGGCCGCACGCTCGTCGATGCATCGCTCGGTTATCGCTTCGGTGGCAACGCGCTGCTCGAAGGGCTGGAAATCCAGCTCAACGCAACGAACCTCTTTGACGAAGACTATGTCGGTACACTGGGCACCAACGGCTTCGTCAACTCCGGCGACTCGCAGACGCTCGTCACCGGCGCGCCGCAGCAGGTGTTCGTGACCTTGCGCAAGGCCTTCTAAGGCCTGCGCCTGTCGAGGTAGATCAGACGGGGCGGGCCTGCGGGCTTCGCCCCGTCACTACATCTGGGGGAGTATTCCGCTCCGGGAGTTCCAAGACCGAAAGGCTATGGCCATGTCCATTTATTTCAATCGCCGATCCGCCCTCCTGGCTCTCGGATCCGCCGGCGTGTTGAGCGCTTGTGCGCTCGTCCCAGACCAGGCGCCCGCGACGTCATCGCCATCGCCGGCGAAAGTGTTCCTGCACGGCGTGGCGAGCGGTGATCCGGATACGACCAGTGTCGTGCTCTGGACACGCATCAGCGGCGCAACTGAAGACGTCCCGGTAACCTGGGAAGTCGCCAGCGATGCCGACTTCACCAACGTGGTCAGGACCGGCACGCAATCTGCCACCGCTGCCGCCGACTTTACCGTAAAGGTCATCGCTGGCGATCTGTCCCCGGGCGAGCGCATCTATTTCCGCTTCAAGGCGCTCGAAGAAATCTCCCCTACCGGGCGCACGAAAGCGCTTCCAGCAGGCCGGGTTGAAAACTTCGGCATCGCGCTCGCATCGTGCTCAAATTACTGCTTCGGTCACTTCAACGCATACGATGCGATCGCGAAAGACGACGCCATCGATCTCGTGTTGCATACCGGCGACTACATTTACGAATACGGCGCCGGTGAGTGGGGGCACGAAACGGCGAGCACCATCGGGCGGGCCCACAACCCTGCTCACGAGATGGTGACATTGGAAGACTACCGTCTGCGCCATGCGCAGTACAAGACCGATCCTGCTTCACAAGCGATGCATGCAGCCCACCCCTTCGTCGCCTGCTGGGATGACCATGAAAGTACGAATAATCCGTGGACGGACGGGGCCGGTAATCACCAGCCGGATACGGAAGGTGACTGGATTCAGCGGCGGAATGCTTCCATCCAGGCCTACTACGAATGGATGCCGGTCCGGGACCCCGCCACGGTTGAGGCCCGAACCGAATTCTGGCGCACTTACGTGATCGGCGATCTTGCGACCCTGATCACGCTTGAAACGCGCCACACGGCGCGCGGCGAGCAAGTCGATTATTCTAGATACAAGGACACGCTGAAAAGCCCTGCAGACCGTGATGCGTTCATGTCTGCCGTGATCGGTGATCCTGCCCGGAAGATGATTTCGGGAGGGATGGAAGATGTTCTGGCAACCGGTCTGTCGCGCTCCGTTGCGGCCGGTGAGCCGTGGCGCGTGATCGGCAACGCGAGCCCCATAGCGCGCATGTTGGTGCCGGATGTGCAGCGGTTCGGGATCACTCCAGCGGACGCGCCTGCTGCGGAGCAGCCCGGAGCCGGACCGAATCTTTTCTGGAAGGGCGAGTGGAATTTGCCATTCTATACAGACACCTGGGACGGTTATCCGGCGGCGCGCGAGGCATTCTACGCGCTTTGCCGCGCGGCAGGGGCTGGCGATCTTCTGGTCCTGACAGGTGACAGTCATAGCTTTTGGGCAAATACTCTGTCGGACGCGTCGGGTCAGCCCATGGGGCTTGAGGTTGGCACAGCCGGGATCACCTCGCCGGGCGATTTTGTTGAGTCCGGCTGGCTTGGCGAAAGTCCGGAGCGCCTCGACCGCGTGTTCGAGGCGGCCCTCGATGAGGTGCGCTGGACCGACAACCTGCACCAGGGCTACGTGCGTGTCGTGCTGGGGCGAACCGAGGCGCGCGTTAGTTATGTCGCCGTCGATACCGTGCTTCGGCCGGACTACGCCGCGCGCGTGATCCGGGAGGAGACGATCGAGCGCGGGCGGGGCACTATTGCCTGGAAGGCCTGAACCGTCAGCAGGGTCGATCCTTGCTCATAGAATGAACTTCGACAGGTCGGCGTTCCCCGCAAGCGCGCCGACCTTCTCGTCCACATAGGCCGCGGTAATCACGAACGTCTCGCCCGCCTTATCAGGCGCATCGAAGCTGATCTCGTCCAGAAGGCGTTCGAGCACGGTCTGCAATCGCCGCGCGCCGATGTTCTCGACGGACTTGTTTACCGCCTCGGCAAGATCGGCCAGCCGGTCGATCGCGCCGTCCTCGAAAATCAGGGTCACCTTCTCGGCCGCCAGCAGCGCCTCATACTGGCGGATCAGGCTCGCTTCCGGCTCGACCATGATGCGGCGCAGATCGTCCCGCGTCAGCGGTTCGAGCTCCACGCGGATGGGCAGCCGCCCCTGCAGCTCGGGGAGCAGGTCAGACGGCTTGGCAACATGGAACGCGCCGGATGCAATGAACAGGATGTGATCGGTCTTCACCGCGCCGCGCTTCGTTGAAACCGTTGTGCCTTCGATCAGCGGCAGCAGGTCGCGCTGCACGCCTTCTCGGCTGACATCCGCGCCGCCCCGATCCTTCCGGGCGGCGATCTTGTCGATCTCGTCGAGAAAAACGATGCCGTCTTCTTCCACGGCGATCAGCGCCTCGCGAACGACCTGTTCTTCATCCACCAGCTTATCGGCTTCTTCGGTCAGCAGCGGCTTATAGGCGTCCTTCACCGTCGTGCGCACGCGTTTCGTGCGCTGCCCCATTGCCTTGCCGAGTATTTCCGACAGGTTGATCATGCCCATCGCGCCTTGCTGGCCGGGCAGGTCCAGCATCTGCATCGGTCCGCCCGCCGTTTCCGCAAAGTCGATATCGACGTCCTTGTCATCGAGTTCGCCGGCCCGAAGTTTTTTGCGAAACACATCGCGGGTCGAACGCTGCGCCTCGGCGCCGACCAGCGCGTCGAGCAGGCGTTCTTCCGCCTTGTCCTTCGCGGCCTGCGCCACGCCGGCACGCTTCTGCTCGCGCACCATGCCGACGGCCGCTTCAACAAGGTCGCGGATGATCTGCTCGACGTCCCGGCCGACATAGCCCACCTCGGTAAACTTGGTGGCCTCGACCTTCAGGAACGGCGCATTCGCGAGGCGGGCGAGCCGGCGCGACACTTCCGTCTTGCCCACGCCCGTGGGCCCGATCATCAGGATATTCTTGGGCGTGATTTCCGAACGCAGGTTCTCCGGCGCCTGCTTGCGCCGCCAGCGGTTGCGCAGCGCGATGGCGACAGCGCGCTTTGCGGCATTCTGGCCAACGATGTGCCGCTCAAGTTCGGCAACAATTTCGCGCGGGGTAAGTTCGGTCATCGGGATGGTCTCACGGGTCTCGGACAGACGTCGGATCAGTCCATACGTCAGGGTGGTTCATACGCTTTTTTGTGGACGGTCTGTGGACGGGTTTTACACAGGCTCCGGCGGAAAAATCCGCGCGGCGAGCCCCGTCTTCGGCGCCAAGCCAAGCACCCAGCGCCGCGCCGTATGCCAGCCCCCGCCCAGAAGGATGATGCCGGTGCCGAGCAGCATCGCGGTCGCGATGAAACCCGTGGTGGCGTCGCCGCCAACCGCATCGACGACCTGTCCGAGCGCCAGCCAGAAGCTGAGCAGGCTGGAAACCACGAGCGCGCGTCGGTTCAGCGCCAGCGACAGCAGCCCGAGGCCAATCAGGCAGGCCAGCAGCAGTGTCGCTTCCGGCGTGCTCGGTGCCGCGTCCGGCGATCCCATGATCATGCCGCGCAGGCCGAGGATGATCTGCGGGGCAGCGGCCACGTGCAACCAGAATGCATTGTCAGACAGCCGCGTGATCCGCCCCGGGTCTTTCTGGTCGAACCAGATGGCGGCGCCGAGCGTGGCAAGGCCGATCACGATCGACAGGAAGCCGCCGAAGATCAGCCCGGCATCGCCGAAGAAGCCGGCAAACGTGTAAGCGGCCGCGGCCGCCGAAACCGCCATCAGGAACATGCAGAAGGGCAGGCGGAAGCGCAGCCACGCAATGGCGCCCGCTCCGCAGCATCCGATGAACGTGCCCATGCCGGTATTGCCGAGCGTGTCCCAGGCCTGCGTAAAACTGGTGATGGTCTCGGTATTCGCGCCCGTGATGCCACTCGTGATCATGCCGAAGGAAAGGCCGGAATACAGGGTAAACACGGTGATCGCGGCCATGCTTGGCAACAGCATCCGGCGGCGGCGCCCGAAATATTCGGCGAGCAGCCACATGACGCCGGCAACAGGCATCAGGATAATCGCGCCGAACGCGCCGACGCTGCCACCTGATACCATCGTCCAGAAGCGCGGACCGAAGAACAGGCCGGTGATCGCTGTCAGGCCCATCGCCAGGATCACGATGCCGGTCGTGATGAAGATGTCGTTGAAGTTGTTGAGGAAACGCAGGTTCTCGGTCTGCTCCGGCATGGCTTTCGTGACCGGATCGGCGCGTGTTGCGAGGAAGGCCTCAAGCCGGTTCGCCTGGTCCCGGGTCAGGATACCGGCATCGGCGGCGGCGCGGATATCGGACCGGTCAAACATCGAGGACCTCCACCGTGAAGTGCGTGTTCGTATAAACGCAGATATCCGCCGCGATCTGCATGGCCTTGCGCCCGATCACTTCGGCGTCCGTTTCATACTCATAGAGGCCGCGGGCAGCCGCGAGGGCGAAATTGCCGCCGGATCCAATGGCGACGACCGGGTATTCAGGCTCCAGCACATCGCCGGCGCCGGTGATGACCAGCGTGCTCGTCTGGTCCGCGACGATCAGGAGGGCCTCCAGTTTCTGCAGGTAGCGCTCGGTGCGCCAGTCCTTCGCGAGTTCCACCGCGGCGCGCTGGAGCTGGCCGGGGAACCGTTCCAGCTTCTGCTCCAGCCGCTCGAACAAGGTAAACGCGTCCGCGGTCGCGCCAGCAAATCCCGCGAGGATCCTGCCATCGGCGATGCGGCGCACTTTGCGGGCGTTGCCCTTCATGATCGTGGGCCCCATCGAGACCTGGCCGTCCGAGATCATGACCAGTTTCTGGGCCTTGCGTACGGCGATGACGGTGGTGCCATGCCAGGACGGGCCGGAGTGTTCTTGCGTGTTCATGGGCGGGAAACTGGCGGAGTTGTGCTTTTCGCGCAAGGGACGGCGGCAACCTCGCAAATATGGCCGATTTGTCACATAACCGTCGCAGGCTCCTTTTAAGTGACGGTAAGGTCGCCGCGGGGTTCGTCATGCTGCAACAGCTCGGACAACTGCCAATGGACTGGTTGCTGATCGCCCTGATCGCTGTGTTCGGTTCGTCCGCATTCTTTCTCGGCCGGATGCGCGCCGAACGCCTGCTCATGAGCACCGCCGGCCGGATGCATTCCCGGCCGAATTACCACGGCTATTACGTTGCCATGTGGGCGACGGTCCCGGTCTTGGCTATTGCCCTTTCCTATGCGGTTTTCGGCGAGATGCTGACACGTGGCCAGCTGGCGCGGGAGTTGCCATCATCATTCTCGAGGCTGTCTCCAGCGGAACTGCAAAGCTATCTCGACTCTGTCCGGCTTGCGGCCGGCAGCGCCGCGAGCGCCGGGGCAGACCGAGTATTCGAGGCGATCACCAACCGGTATCTCGAACTGCGCGGCCTCGTGAATGCCGGCACGCTGGTCATTCTGGGTCTTGTCGCTGCGTTTGGCATAGTCTGGGGGCAAAGCCGCCTGAAGTCCGACTTTCGCGCGCGTGCCCTGGTCGAGAACGGCATGGAACTCGTGCTGTTCCTGTGCGCGGGCGTCGCCATTGCGACCACAGCCGGCATTGTCCTGTCCCTGCTTTACGAGAGCCTGCAGTTCTTCCAGAAGGTCTCGGCCTGGGATTTCCTGACCGGCACGCGCTGGAACGCTCAGACAGAAGCCGAGTTCGGCGCCTTGCCGCTCTTCTTCGGCACCTTCATGATCGCCCTGATCGCGATGTTGGTCGCGGCGCCGATCGGATTGTTCTCTGCGATTTTCCTGTCGGAGTATGCCTCGCAAACAGCGCGGGCCTGGATCAAGCCGATCCTTGAAATTCTCGCCGGTATCCCGACCGTGGTGTACGGCTTCTTCGCGCTGCTTGTCGTCGCACCCGGCATTCGCAGCGCTGCGATCTGGATCAACGAAACGGCCATTCAGCTCGGCCTCGCCAGCGAGCCCATCCTTGCGGCGCAGCCGACCAGCGCGCTGGCTGCCGGTCTCGTGATGGGGATCATGATCATCCCGTTCGTGTCATCGCTGTCGGACGATGTGATCAACGCCGTTCCGCAAACCCTGCGTGACGCAGCTTTTGCGCTTGGCGCGACGAAGTCCGAAACGGTCCAGCAGGTGGTGGTGCCGGCGGCGTTGCCCGGTATCATTGCTGCACTTCTGCTCGCGGTTTCGCGCGCCATTGGCGAGACGATGATCGTCGTCATGGCAGCCGGCAAGAGTGCGCGCATTTCGATGGATCCGACATCAGACCTGACCACTATCACGGTTCAGATCGTGTCGCTGATGACCGGCGAAACAGGCTTCGACGATCCGAAGACGCTTTCTGCCTTCGCCCTCGGGCTTGTGCTGTTCACGGTGACGCTGGCCTTCAACGTGGTGGCCCTGCGCGTGGTCAAGAAATACCGGGAAAAGTATGACTGACACAGCCCGCACCCAGGCCTCGAAAGCCCGCGCCATGAAGCGCCTCAGGAAGCGCCGCGCGGCCGACGGGCGTTTTCGTTATTACGGCCTCAGCGCGATCCTGACAGCGCTCGGCGCGCTCGCCGTGCTGATCTTCACGATCGGCTCACAGGCTCTGTCGGCGGCGACCTACCATGTCGTCAACTACGACATCACGCTCGATCCGGCTGTCATTGCGCCGGAAGGCGCGGGACGGCCGGAGGATATCTCCCGGAATGTGGAAGGCTTTTACGGTCTCGTCCGCGACAATCTGATTGCGACATTCCCGGAAGCGGCCAAGGACCGCGCCTCGCGCCGCGAAGTCGCTGATTTCGTGACGCGCCTCGCTGTGTTGCCCACCGCGCAAATGGTGGCGGAGCAGCCGGAACTGGTTGGCACACGGATCACGCTCACAGCGCCGCTGAACGATGATCTTGACCTTTACCTCAAAGGTCAGGGCGTTCGGGAACGCAAACTCGGCGTCGGCGCAATTGCCGCGATCAAGGGCGAGGTGGAAGGCGGCTACCGGGTGACCGGTGCCGGCGCGTTCGATGCGGTCGTGGCCGCGCTGGCCGTCGCTGCGGCCGACTTGCCGGCGGATGCGGCTGAGCCGGGCGTTCTGCTGACGGCGGGGCCCAGCACAGGACGGCTTACCGAGATATCGGCAGGCAGTGGTCATCTCGAACTCCTGACCGGCAACATCAAGGATTTTGCGCGCCTGCAATCAAAGGCGCGCCTGATTGTGGCGCTCGAAAGCGAGCGCACGATCAGCGACCAGCAAATTGCCTGGACGCTGGCTCTGAAAGACATGGGCCGGATCGAACGCGTGCCGCGCAAGACGCTGCTGACAAATTCCGACAGCACCTATCCCGAGCTCGCCGGCGGCCTCGCCGCGATCGTGGGATCGCTGCTGACCATGCTGGTCACGGCGCTTGTCGCCATGCCGATCGGCATCTTTGCGGCCGTCTACCTTGAAGAATTCGCCCCCAAGAACCGGGTCACCGAGTTCATTGAAGTGAACATCAACAATCTGGCGGCGGTGCCTTCCATCGTGTTCGGCCTTCTGGGCGCAGCGCTTTACATAAACTTCCTTGGCATGCCGCGCTCTGCGCCGCTCGTGGGCGGTCTCGTGCTGGCGCTGATGACGTTCCCGGTCGTGATCATTGCTTCCCGCGCCGCACTCAAAGCCGTGCCCCCCTCGGTACGCTCGGGCGCACTCGCTGTCGGCGCCTCGCAGATGCAGACCGTGTTTCATCACGTTGTCCCGCTGGCTGCGCCGGGTATCCTGACCGGCGCCATCCTTGGCATGGCGCGCGCGCTCGGCGAATCAGCCCCGCTGCTGCTGATCGGCATGGTGGCCTTTGTCGGCGATGTGCCGCGCAGCCCGACGGACGAATCGACTGTGATGCCGGTTTTGATCTTCAGCTGGTCGAACAACGCTGAACGGGCCTGGGAGCCGCTGACATCGGCGATGATTATCGTCCTGCTCGCCTTCCTTTTGCTGATGAACGGGCTCGTGGTATTCCTGCGGCGCAAATACGAACGGAGATGGTGATGGATACGAGCCAGGGAAACCCGATGATGGACGACAGCATCACGCCCCAGCCCACCAAAGATGGCGGGCCGCGCATCGATTGCCGTAATATCAAGGTGTTCTACGGCCAGGCCGAAGCGATCCATGATGTATCCATGTCCTTCCCGGACCGGGCCGTTACCGCTCTCATCGGCCCTTCGGGCTGCGGAAAATCCACGTTCCTGCGCTGCCTCAACCGGATGAACGACACGATCGAGAATTGCCGGGTCGAGGGAAAGATCCTCATGGACGGCGAGGATATCAACGACGCCGATGTTGACCCCGTCCTGCTGCGCTCGCGCGTCGGCATGGTGTTCCAGAAGCCGAACCCGTTCCCCAAGTCGATCTACGACAACATTGCCTATGGTCCGCGTATCCACGGGCTGGCCAATGGCCGGGAAGATCTCGATGCGATCGTCGAGAAGAGCCTGCGGCGCGCCGGCCTCTGGGAAGAGGTGAAGGATCGCCTGTCTGCACCGGGCACCGGCCTGTCGGGCGGCCAACAACAGCGCCTCTGCATTGCGCGTGCCATTGCCGTGCAGCCGGAAGTGATCCTGATGGATGAACCGTGCTCGGCGCTTGACCCCATCGCGACCGCCCGGATCGAAGAGCTGATCGACGAGTTGCGCAACCGTTATTGTATCGTGATCGTGACCCACTCGATGCAGCAGGCGGCCCGCGTGTCGCAGCGCACGGCGTTCTTTCACCTGGGCAATCTGGTCGAGATGGGAGACACTGGGCAAATCTTCACCAATCCGCGTGAGAAGCGCACGGAAGACTACATCACGGGCCGGTTCGGCTGAGCGGGATTTCCATGTCAGATCACATCGTTTCTGCCTATTCCGAGGAACTCGAGCGCCTGTCCGCCGATCTTCTCAAGATGGGCGGCATCGTCGAGACGATGATTACCGGCGCCTGCCGCGCGCTGGTGTCGAATGATCTGGATCTCGCCAAGGAAGTGGTTCTGCGCGATCCGCTGGTCGATGCAATCGAGGCGGATGCCGAGCGTCAGATTGTGTCCCTCATCGCGCGCCGCCAGCCGATGGGGCATGATCTGCGGATGATCCTGTCGGCGATGAAGATTTCCAGCGAGCTGGAACGCATCGGCGACTTGTCAAAGAACATCGCCAAACGCGCCCAGCGTCTGGATGAGAACGTGAACGTCGAAATGCGCAATGCGATCACCCGCATGGCTCAGCCTGTCTCGCGGCAGCTGAAAGATGTGCTCAACGCCTATGCGACCGGCAGCGCCGACAAGGCAAAGGCCGTATGGAGCGCGGATGACGATATCGACCTGCACTACAACGCGGTGTTTCGCGAAATGCTGACCCACCTCGTCGAGGACCCTCGCCGGATTACTGCCGGGGCGCACATGTTGTTCATGGCGAAGAACCTCGAGCGGATCGGCGATCACTGCACGAACATCGCGGAATTCGTTTATTATCAGGCCGTCGGGGACTATCTGTCGGAACTCGAACGGCCAAAGCAAAACCAGTTTTGAGGCCTGAAGGGCCACTGGGATCAATGGAGCCGAAGACATGAAGCCTTATGTGCTGATCGCAGAAGACGAGAAAGCCGTATCCGAACTCCTGCTCTATAATCTGCGCAAGGAAGACTACGATGTCGGCGTGGCGATGGACGGCGAAGAAACGCTGATGATGATCGACGAGCGCACGCCGGACCTGCTGCTGCTGGACTGGATGTTGCCGAAAGTCAGCGGCATCGAGATCTGCCGCCGGGTTCGCACAGGCGGGGCAAACCCCAACCTGCCGATCATCATGCTGACAGCGCGGGGAGAGGAAAGCGACCGGATCCGCGGCCTCGATACGGGCGCGGACGATTACGTGACCAAGCCGTTCTCGACGACCGAGCTGATGGCGCGCGTGCGCGCAGTGCTACGCCGCATTCGTCCTGGATTGAAGGAAGATCGCATCACCGTTGGCGATATCGAGATCGACCGGGTGGCCCACCGCGTGACGCGTCAGGGCGATGACATCCATCTTGGTCCGACGGAGTTTCGTCTGCTGGATTACTTCATGCAGCATCCTGGCCGGGTGTTTTCCCGCGAGCAGCTGCTCGATACGGTCTGGGGCTCGGATGTGTATGTCGAGGCCCGCACGGTGGACGTACATGTCGGGCGCCTGCGCAAGGCGCTGCGCAATGCGGGCGGCGATGATCCCATCCGTACCGTGCGTTCGGCCGGCTATGCGCTGCGCGAGGACTGACGCAGGCCCCCGGCCGGCCCCCGGCAGCGTTTGATCAGCCAAGCAGTTCGGCGAGGAACGTCTTCAGATAAGCAAAGCTGCGTCGGTCTGCGTCGGCATCATACGCCGATCCGGCTTCCGGAGCGTTCGCTTCGAGCGTGGTGAACGAATGCACAGCCTTTCCGTGTGCGTGCAATTGCCAGTCGGTGCCTGCAAACTCCCTGGCGATGGCGAGCACATCGTCCGGTTTCGCCATCGGGTCGTTCCAGCCATGTTCGATCAACACCTTGGCTTTGATCTTCGGCGCGGGGATGTTTTCGGCCGGGCGGAAAAGTCCGTGGAAGGAGGCAACGCCGAGCACGTCATGGCCGGCGCGCGCCATGTCCAGGACGCAAAGACCGCCAAAGCAGAAGCCGATCGCTGCGGTTTTCGAGGCGTCGACGCCGGGCTGGGCTTTGGCGGCGGCAAGTCCCCCGGCAAGGCGCTTCTGCAATTCGGCACGGTTGCCGACGAGCGGGTACATCAGGCCTTCATTTTCGGCCTGCGTCGTGCCGCGTTTGCCTTTGCCGTAAACGTCAATCGCGAAAGCGGCGTAACCGAATTCGTCTGCAACGATCTGCGCCTTCTGTTTTTCGTTTGCGCTGAGGCCGCCCCAGGCATGTGCAATGACCACGACCGGCAGGCTTGACGAACCGGCAGGCTTAACGAACCAGCCTTCATAGGTCTGGCCGTCGATCTGATAATCCACTGCGCTCATAATCTGCTCCTCTGAGGCGTTCTTTCGGTGTCGATAGAGCGCAAAGCACCCGCAGTTCAAGGCCAACCGCGATTAGTATGCGCTTTCTAGACTTTTTCCCTAAACCGGGTGCCATCAACTCAGCTTACCTGGAAAAGGAGCCTCCCATGGCGAAGAAACCGGTGAAATCCAAAACGCGTGCCAAAGCTGCAGCGGTCGGCCAGCAAGTCGAAGCCCAATCGGCTGAAACCGCCCACAAGATCTGGCTTGCAGGCGTCGGCGCCTACGGCAAAGCCTATGATACCGCTCTTGCCGGCGCCAACGTGCTGAACAAGCAATCGGCCGACATTTTCGAAGACCTCGTGAAACGCGGCGCTGAGATCGAGAGCGACGTGCGCTCGCGCCTTGCTGGCAATGAGCGTGTTGCGGGCGCTTCCAAGCAGGTCTCGAAGACCATCGAGCAGGTCCGTGATCTGCAGGCGCAGGCCCGTGACCAGTTCGAGGCCCGCCTCGAGCGGATGCGCGGTCTGGTTGGGGTTAAAGGCCTCGGCTCGGTGCGCGAAACCTTCGCCCGCCAGATCGACAAGCTGGAAGACGAAGTGGCCTCGGTTACGTCGAAAGCCCGTGCAAAAGTTGCGGATGCAGACCTGAAATCGCGGATAGCGCGTCTCTCCGCAGAGATCGAAGCCGTTGCCGGCGAAACCGGTTCGGAAGTCGCGAAAACCGCCAAGAAGGCGGCCCGCAAAACGACAAAAGCCGTGAAGGCCGCGTTCGCCGCGTCCGAAGGAGCCGACGACCTGACGCAAGTTCCGGGCATCGGTCCGGCGCTTGCCAAGAAGCTCAACGCTCAAGGCCTGACGCGATTTTCGCAGCTTGCTGCGCTGAAGAAAGCCGAGCTTGAAGCATTGGACGCCAGAGTGACCGGGCGCGGGCGCGTTGCCAAGGCAGCCTGGTCGAAACTGGCGAAGGCCGCCGTCTGATAAAGTCGATAGGGCGCGATCGTCTCGCGCCCTATTGCTTTGCTTGCTCGAAATGCCGGATCATCCGCCCGAGGACTGTCGGCGCAGCCTCGCCTGTGTAGGGCACCATGAGGCACATTACCTGGAAAACCGTCTTGTGGATGAGGGCAGGGCCGTCATGGACATCTTTGGTGAGCGCATCGCCTGCAAGCCAGAAGGTGAGCGTGGTGATGATCTGATCTGCCAACGGACTTTTCAGGCGTTTGTCCACGCGGATCAGTCCGGGCCGCTCCAGGTCATCGATAATCTGTGCGATGTTGTTTCGCTTGGCTGCGATGAGGCTGCGAAACCGCACGGCAAGATCAGGATAGCGCGCCAGAAGGCCGGCGATATCACGGTAGAAGAAGCGGAAGTCGTAGATCTCTTCGAGCAGGATGTAGATATAGACCCAGTTATCCTCGATGGAGGCGACCCCGCCCTTGGAGCCGCGCAGGATCACCCGCAGTTCCTCGTCAAACCGGTCGTAGAGGGCGCGGATGATCGCGTCCTTGCCCTTGAAATGGTAGTAAAGGTTGCCCGGACTGATCTCGAGCGCATTGGCGATATCGACAGACGACAGCCCGCTTTCCCCCTCTTCGTTGAAGAGAAGAAGGCTGACTTCAAGTATCCGGTCGCGCGTTTTCATGGCCACTTCGGCAGTTTGACAGCTAAATCTGACTGTGAAACGAATTTTACGAGTAAATTTACCACGGTCTTTTTGCGAGATGGCAAGAGAGCCGGTTTAGGACGACGTCTGGCGGACCATTGCCAGGAGAGACCGGCTCCACTTGGGAGGGCAGAATGAGCACGCCAAAAGACGAGATTGCGCAAAACGCGGCGCAAAGCACCACAGCCCTTAATCCCTTGCTGGGCGGCATTAACCGGCAGGAATTGCTGGGTGCCGTCACAATGATGCTGCGTTCGTCCATGACGAACCCGGTCACCACGGCCAGGGCCGCGCGCAAGATCGTGTCCGAGAATACGCAGATCCTGATGGGGAAATCTAAGCGCGAGGCCGACAAGAAGGATCGCCGCTTCAAGGATCCGGCCTGGGAGAACAATCCATTCTACCGGCGCGGCATGCAGTCCTTCCTGGCAACGCAGGAACACCTCCATGACTGGGTGAGCGAAATCAAGTTGAGCGAGCTGGAGCACGCCCGGGCGAAATTCGTGATGGGCATGATCACGGACGCGCTGGCGCCGACGAATACGCTGATCGGAAACCCGGCGGCGACGAAACGCGTGGTGGATTCCGGCGGCCTGTCCCTGCTCAGGGGCATGAAGAACCTGTACGACGACCTTACCAAGAATGGTGGGCTTCCGTCGCAGGTGGACAAGCGCCCCTTCAAAGTGGGCGAGAACCTCGCCGTCTCGCACGGCTCGGTGGTCTGGAAGAACGAGATGCTGGAGCTGATCCAGTACGCCCCGACGACGGAGAGGGTTTACAAGACACCCATCCTGATCATCCCGCCACAGATCAACAAGTTCTACGCCATGGACCTGACGCCGATGACGTCGATGGTTCAGTTCCTCCTCGCGATGGAGCAGCAAACCTTCGTCATCTCCTGGCGCAATCCGCGTAAGGAGCATCGCAGCTGGGGGCTTTCGGATTACATCGACAGCCTGATACAGGCGACAGAAGTCATCCGCAAAATCACCAGGTCTCCGAAGATCAACGTCTCCGGCGCCTGCTCGGGCGGCATTACGACGGCGACATTTGCGAGCCTTCTGGCTGCCGCGGGAGACAAGCGCATCAACGCGCTGACCTTCATGGTATGTGTGCTGAACCCGCAGAAGGAAGACAGTGATGTCGGGCAGATCGTCTCGGACGGCAGTCTCGAGATTGCGCGCAAGATGTCCAAGGCGCGTGGCATTCTTAAGGGCGATGACCTCGCCCGGATTTTTGCCTGGATGCGTCCGAACGATCTAATCTGGAACTACGTCGTCAACAACTACCTGATGGGCGAAGACCCGCCCCCCTATGACGTGTTGTTCTGGAACAACGATACGACGAACCTGCCCGCTCAGCTGCATTCGGACTATCTGGACATTGCCCTGCACCAGCCCTTCGACCATCCGGGTACGGTAGAAGTCGCCGGGCATATTGCCGACCTGCGTAAGGTGACGGCCGATGCCTTTGTCGTGGCGGGAATCACCGACCACATCACGCCGTGGAAAGCGTGTTACCGGACGCCGGCGCTGCTCGGCTCGAGGAACGTCGAGTTCGTGCTTTCCTCCAGCGGACATTTGCAGTCTTTGATCAACCCTCCCGGTAATCCGAAGGCGAAGTACTTCCGCAGCACGCAGATCAAGCCGACGCCGGATGAATGGGCGGCGGGCGCGGAAGAGCATAACGGTTCCTGGTGGCCGCGCTGGGGCAGCTGGCTGAAAGAGCGGGCAGGGGCGCAGAAGCCTGCGCCGAAGACGGTTGGAAATGACGCTTTCCCGCCCATTTATGCGGCGCCCGGCCGCTACGTATTCAACGACTGAACAAAGACGAAAGACACTGAGTGATGGCTAGACCGACCCGTATGCCGGAAGTGACGATGCAGGATCTGGACGGCGTTATGCTGCGCACGGCCTATTGGCCCGTGTCTGGCGCGGCCAGGGAGCTGCCGCTCGTATTCTTCAACGGCATCGGTGCCAACCTGGAGCTGACCCTCGGTCTGGGGGACATGTTCCCCGATCGTGAGATCCTTACGTTCGACGTGCCCGGCGTGGGCCTGAGCCCGGTCACGCAGTGGCCCTACCGGCACTGGATGGCGGCCCGCTGGGCCCGCAAGTTGGCCGATCGCCTTGGCTTTGAATCGGTCGATGTGATGGGTGTGTCCTGGGGCGGCGCGCTCGCGCAGCAGTTTGCCTTCCAGTACCGCAACCGCGTGAACAAGCTGATCCTGTGCGCCACGTCATCCGGCATGACGATGATACCGGGCCAGCCGGCATCGTTGTCCAAGATGGTAGATACGCGCCGCTACACTGATCCCGAATACATGCGTGAGAACTTTGCGACGCTCTACGGCGACATGGCCGATCCGTCTGCGGACAATCATATCGGAAACCTGCTGCCGCCGGATCCGAAGGGCTATCTTTATCAGCTGCTCGCCTTTGCCGGCTGGTCCAGCTTGCCATTCATCCGCTTCGTCAAGATGCCGACGCTGGTGATGATGGGTGACAAGGACAGCATCGTCCCGCTCGTGAACGGTCAGATCCTGACCTGGGCACTGCCCGACGCGCGCCTGCACGTTGTGGAAGGCGGCGGCCACCTGTTCCTGGTAACGCGCGCTGCCGAAACGGCGGGCGTGATCAATGACTTCCTGAAGGAGCCGCTCGCGAAGGCGGCCTAGTCGGCCATCAGCCGTTCGGCTTCGCTGCGCACGGCGCTGTAATCTACCTTGCCGGTGCCCAGCACAGGAATCTGACCGACCTTGAAAACGCGCCGCGGCACGGAGATTTCCGGGACGCCGTTGGTCTGTGCCCAGTCAAGGATCGGGCTGCGCGATGCTTCGGGGGCTTCGCTCAGCAGCACGACCTGTTCGCCCTTCTTCGGGTCCGGCAGGGTCACGGCGGCATGCATGTGATCTGGCCAGACGGCGGCCGCGCAATTTTCCACGGCAGCGAGGGACACCATTTCACCGCCGATCTTGGCGAAGCGTTTCACGCGTCCGAGGATTTTAATGAAGCCATCGGCGTCGATATCAACGATATCTCCCGTGTCGTGCCAGCCATCCGACAGGCGCTCGATGACGCCCGGATTAGTTGGGCGCAGGTACCCCATCATGATGTTCGGACCGCGGATATGCAAACGCCCGCCCTCGGGCATGCCTTCGACGGGAACCAGCTTCGATTCCATGCAGGCCAGCAAACGGCCAACGGTCCCGGGCCTGTTGTTTTCCCATTGATTGGCCGCGACGACCGGTGACGCTTCGGTCGCGCCATAGCCTTCGAGGATTTCGATGTTGAACTTGCGGCGCACATAGGCGCGCGTTTCATCTTTCACCCGTTCGGCGCCGCACACGGCGAGGCGGATGGAGTCGAGGTCTCCCTCGGCGCCGGTGCGGGCGTATTGCGAGATAAAGGTGTCAGTTGCCAGAAGGATGGTCGCGCCGCTTTCGCGGATGCGCCGCACGATCTCCTTTGGCTGCAACGGCGAGGGGTGGAACAGCACCTTGATTCCGCCGATGAGCGGCAGGACCGCACCAACCGTCAATCCGAAACAGTGAAAGGTGGGCAGCGGATTGAATACAATGTCCGTGTCCGGACTAAGCCCGATATGCGCGCGGACCTGTTCCACGTTTGTCATGACGTTCTCGTGGCTGAGCACTACGCCCTTGGGCTCGCCTTCCGTGCCTGAGGTGAAGAGGATGACGCCGGGCTGCTTGTGATGGAGCGGCGAACCGATCAAGCTGGGCACAGCCGGGCCGGCCAGCGCGCTCAGCTTGTCCCCGAGGCTAAGCTTTTCACGCAGGTCGTCCAGATAGATGACCTCAGCCACTTTCGAAAGTTCGGTGATCAGATCCTGCAGACCACCAAGCTCCACGAACTTGTGCGCGGTGATGAGGCGTTTGACCTTTGCCGCTCGCATGGCCGATTTGAGGTTTTTCGAGCCGGCTGTGAAATTCAGCATTGCCGGGACGCGGCCGTATGCGGTGAGGGCAAAGAACCCGATCACGGCGCCCGCCCCTGTGGGCAGCATGACGCCAACTGATTCTCCGCGCTTGGTGCCTTTTCTGAGGGCAGAGCCGAGGCCGTACGCCGCGCGTATGATCTCTTTATAGGTCAGGACGCGCTCATCGCCATCAACGAGAATCGCTTTGTCTTGCCCGAACTCGCGCGCAGCGCGGCGCAGGGCCGTGAACAGATTGATCCGGGTGCGTTCGGGCTGATAGGTCAGCGGCGCCGGCACGATCGGCTGGAGGGGGTGTTGCATCGGGTTGGCCCTGACCTGTTTCGTCCCAGTCTCGTTTTGTGTAATAATCTGACACTAAGCGTCATCGAAGCAAGGATTATTGCAAGACTGCATATGCAGCCTGCGCGACGCGGCGCTTGCTGAATCGCTCGCTGGGCGTCATTTTGGTGGCAATGGCAAACCTCATTGATCTGAAATCCAACACGCCCCGCCCGCGCCACCCCGAGAAACAGGGGCGTCCGGATACACCCTTGATGCGAAAACCGGATTGGATTCGCGTCAAGGCGCCCACCTCGCAAGGCTATGCCGAGACCCGGGCGATTGTGAAATCGAAGGGTCTGGTGACGGTTTGTGAGGAAGCCGGGTGCCCGAATATCGGTGAGTGCTGGGACAAGAAGCACGCCACCATGATGATTCTCGGCGACGTGTGCACGCGCGCCTGTTCGTTTTGCAACGTTGCGACCGGCAAGCCGAAACCCGGGGTAGATTCTGACGAGCCGCGCCGGGTGGGCGAAGCCGTCGCCGAGATGGGGCTCAGCCATGTCGTGATCACATCGGTGGACCGCGACGACCTGGAAGACGGCGGCGCGGTGCACTTCGTGCACACGATCCAGTCGATCCGCGCGCGCGCGCCCGGCGCGACGATCGAGATCCTGACGCCTGATTTCCTGCGGAAGGACGGTTGGGAGACCCGGGTCATCGATGCAAAGCCAGATGTGTTCAACCACAACCTCGAAACGGTGCCGCGCCTCTACCTCTCGATCCGTCCGGGGGCGCGCTACTTCCATTCGCTCCGCCTTCTGCAGAAGGTGAAGGACCGCGACCCTTCGCAGTTCACGAAGTCCGGCCTGATGGTCGGTCTGGGTGAGACCAGAGAAGAGGTGATGCAGGTGATGGACGACATGCGCTCAGCCGGTGTCGACTTCATCACCATCGGCCAGTATCTCCAGCCGACGCGCAAGCACGCGGCCATAGACCGGTTTGTGACGCCGGACGAGTTCAGATCATATGAGGAGATCGCGCGCGCCAAGGGCTTCCTGATGGTCTCGGCGAGCCCTCTGACCCGCTCGAGCCATCATGCCGGCGAGGACTTCGCCCAACTGCGCGCGGCACGCGAAGCCCTTATCGCGGCGCGCAAGTAGGGCATGCCGCGCTTCTCGAAATCGATCCGCGTGCCCTATGGGCCGGCTCAGTGTTTTCTGCTCGTGTCCGACATTGCCAGGTATCCGGACTTCATCCGCTGGATCAACGCCATGCGCGTGTCCGGACTGCGTGAGATCCAGCCGGGAGTCACCGAATGTCAGGGCGAGGCGGTGGTGGGCTTCAAGGGTTTCGTGGAGCGCTTCACGACACAAGTCGTCGCAGACGAGCCAGCCGCGCGGGTCACAGCCTCACTCGTGCGCGGCCCCTTCCGGAAACTTTTCGCCGAATGGCGCATCTTCGAAACGGTCGGCGGCGCAACCGACATCTCCCTCGAGATCGACTACGAGTTCCGAAATCCGGTTATCGCTTTCCTGGCCGCCGCCAATCATGACCTCGCGACGGACCGGATATTGAATGCGTTTCTGCTTGAGGCCAAGAAACGCTTCGGCGTGCCTAACGCATCTGCGCCTGGATAAGGCCCAGCGCCGTCTCGAGGGCCGACATGCGGATCGCCTCGCGGCTGATCTCGCCCAGTTGAAGATGCTCGTGAATGATCGCGCGGTTCTCCCGGGCGCAGGCGATGTGCACAGTGCCGACCGGTTTCATCTTCGTGCCGCCGCCGGGGCCCGCGACGCCGGTGATGGCGACTGCAATGTTGGCGCGGCTGTTGCCAAGGGCGCCTTCGGCCATCATCCGTGCGACAGGTTCTGAAACGGCGCCATAGTCTGCCAGCGCGTCGCCGGCCACCCCGAGCATCTCTTCCTTGGCACGGTTCGAATAGGTCACGAAGCCGCGTTCGAACACGGAAGAGGATCCCGGAATTTCGGTGAACAGCGCAGCGAGCAGGCCGCCCGTGCAGCTTTCGGCGGTCGCGATCTTCAGGCGCGCCTGTTCGGCGTCGTCGAGGATCAACATGGCGAGATTACGAAGGCGTTCTGGAAACATGTGTTTAGCCTAGCCGCTGCCTAGCGGCCCGTGAAGACCGGATCGCGCTTCTCGATAAAGGCGGCGGCGCTTTCTTTGGCGTCCTCGGTCTGCATCAGTTTGCGGATTTCGGTGATTGCCCATTTGCCGGTGTCGCGCCAGTCGGGGTCCAGCGTGCGGCGCAGGCCCGCCTTGAGTGCGCGCACGGCCTGGGGCGGATTGGCCGCGATTTTTTCGGCAATCCCCAGTGCGGTGAACAGAAGTTCGTTCTGCGGCACGACGCGGCTGACGAGGCCGATGGATTTCGCTTCGGCGGCGTCGATGATGTCGCCCGTGAAGAGCAGTTCGCTGGCCTTCTCCCGGCCCACAAGCTGCGCGAGGCGGCCAAGGCCCGGCGCATCGCAGCAGAGGCCGCGCTTGACGAAGATCTCACCCCATTTGGCTGTGTCGGCCATCACGCGGATATCGGCCATGATGGAGAGCTCCGCGCCCCAGCCCAGAGCAAAGCCGTTGATGGCGGCAATCACCGGAATGTCCGTATGCAGAAGGGCGTCAGCGGCCGGCGTAAGGCCGCCAGTATCCTTGGCCTTGGCGGCGCGTTCCGGCGTGACCGGTGCGCCTTTCGAGAGGATCTTCTTGACGTCGTCGCCAGAGCAGAAGGCGCGTGTGCCCGAGCCGGTGATGACGATGGCGCGCGCTTCGCAGGTGCGCACGGCATTCTCCAGCGCGTCGTAGAGCTCATAGTCGAGCGAGTTCATCGCTTCGGGGCGGTTCAGCGTCAGGACGGTCACGTGACCGCGATGCTCGGTGAGCAGGATGTCGGACATGGCGTTTCTCCCGGTATCTTGTGCGCGAGAGTGTCACGAAGCGCCTTGGCTGAACATGTTGTCGCAGCGTCAGTTTGATAAGGCAGGCGCGCGGCTGGTGCCACGCGCCTGTCAAAGTCAGCGGGTTTCGATCTTCCACTCGACCGGTATGGTTATGCACTCGGCAACGGGTTTGCCGTTCAAGGTGGCGGACTTGAAGTTGCGAACCTTCTTCACCCAGGCGACCGCGGCATCGTCGAGGCGGCTGAAGCCACTGGTTGCGATCAGGCGCGAGCTTGTCACGGTGCCGCGCGGCGAGATGCAGGCCTCGATGGTGGAGATACCTTCTTCATTGAGGATTTCGGACGCTCGCGGGTAGGGCGGCTTCTCCAGCCGACTGGGGAGGGCCGCGCTGCGGCGCACGTCGCTGGTTCGCGCCGGAAGGCTTGAAGATGTGGGCAGAGGCTCAGAGGTCGCTGGCATGTCGGTGGGGATTTCGGCGACTTGGAGAATTTCCGGCAGCTGGAATGTCTCCTGCGCCAGCGGCTCTGTAAGTGACAAGTCTTCCGGCGTAACGGGCAATGGCAGCGGTTCGGTCGGCCTTGTGATGTCCGGCAAAAGCGACACGGCGAGCGGCGCCCTGTTGATCAGCTCAGAAGCGGGTTGCTTGATGCTCAAAAGAGCCGCGCCGAGCGCCACGTGAAGGGCGATGACTGTGGCAAGGCCAGGTCCGCGCGACGACCCGGAATGAGCGCGCATATCGTAAATCATGTTCGTAATCCTCCCGTTATCGGGCTGAACGCCCGTTGGGTGGAAACGTAACTCGGATCCCGTCTTTACGCAACGGAAATTGACGCAGGGGAAAGAATCTTAATCCATTGAAAAATAGACTGAAAATCGCCGCATTCGGCGCGGCGGTCCGTTTCAGGCGAGGGGTGCCAGCACGGCTATGGCTTCGGCTGCAATGCCTTCGCGGCGACCGGTGAAGCCGAGGCCTTCCGTGGTTGTGGCCTTCACGCTGATGGCATCCAGCGGCAGGCCGAGCAGTTCGGCGGTGCGCGCGCGCATCGCTTCGCGGTGGGGCTTCACCTTCGGCGCTTCGCAGATCACCGTGATGTCGCAACTGTCGATCCGGTAACCCTTGGCGGCTGCGAGGTCCTGGGCGTGCTTCAGGAAAAGGGCGCTGTCGGCATTTTTCCAGCGGGGATCGGAGGGCGGAAAATGGTCGCCGATGTCGCCCAACGCGACCGCGCCGAGGATTGCATCCGTGAGCGCGTGCCAGGCCGCGTCCGCATCGGAATGACCCTTCAGCTTCGCGCTGTGCGGAATGTGGACGCCGCAAAGCGTCACGTGATCGCCGGGTTCGAATGCGTGCACATCGAAACCCTTGCCGACACGGGCGACACCGGTAGGGGCGAGCAGGCGGGCGAGCATGTCGAAATCCTCGGGGTAGGTGATCTTTGAAAGGCGAGCCGATCCGGCAATGAGTTGGACGCGCGCACCGGCAGCTTCGATGGCGGCAAGATCATCCACAAGATCAGGACCGCCATTGATGAGCGCTCTGCGGATCGCTCCGAAGCGAAAGGCTTGAGGCGTCTGCACGCGGAACAGTCCGCTGCGTTCCACATTCGTGAGAATTCCGTTGCGCTCGGCCTTGAGCGCGTCCGAAACAGGTAGCGCGGGGGCTGCGGCGGCGGCGTGATCCAGCGCCTCAATGAGGGCGGAAATCGTCGCGGCGTCCAAACCGGGCCGCGCTGCGTCATGGATGAGGACTTTCGCGTCATCCGGCAACGCGAGCGCTGCCAGCCCGCTAAGCACGGAAAAAGTGCGGGTCGCGCCCGGCTCGGCCCGGACGAAGCGCTGGTGCGGCGCGGGCAGCGCGAGTTCCTCTGAGGCGACCACGACAATGTCCGTGATTTCGGCATGCCGGCTGAAGGTATCGATCGACCAGTCGATCACACGGCGCCCGAGAAGGGTCCGCCACTGCTTCGGCGCATCGGCGCCTGCGCGCAGCCCCTGGCCTCCGGCGACAATGAGAGCGGCTATGCGAACCATGGGGATGCTTCTAGCGGGGTGGGTTTGCTGTGACTATATGGCGGCGCGCGAATCTCCTTCTGCATGACAATTGCGCTGCCCATCGTTTGGGCGCTTGCCCCAAGGGCAAAAGTCGTAAAGAAAGAGCGATGATCAAATTTGAGGCACCTCGCGTTTGGCTCGCGCCGATGTCTGGCGCAACCGACGCGCCGATGCGGCGTCAGGCCGTGCGTTTCGGTGCGCCTGCGGTGGTTTCCGAAATGGTTGCGGGTGAGACGCTGGCGAAGGCGCGGCCCGACGTCATCCGCCGCACCTGCCGGCACGAAGGCGCCGGCTTCTGGATCGTCCAGTTGGCGGCCCGGCGGCCTGAAGACATGGCAAAAGGCAGCCGGCTGATGGCGCAGGCCGGCGTGGATGTCATCGACATCAATATGGGCTGCCCGGCGAAGGAAGTGACCGGCGGCCAGTCCGGCTCGGCTCTGATGCGCGATCTGGGGCTCGCGGGCGAAATCATCGACGCGGCGATTGACGGGGCGGGTGGGCGGCCCGTGACGCTGAAGATGCGGCTCGGCTGGGATGATGCAAACCGGAATGCACCCGAGCTTGGCGCCATCGCGGAGCGCAAGGGTGTCCGGATGCTGACGGTTCACGGCCGCACGCGCTGCCAGTTCTACACCGGCGCTGCGGATTGGAGCGGTGTGCGCCGCAGCGTTGAGGCGGTGTCGCTCCCCGTGATCGTCAACGGCGATATCCGCGATGCAGCGTCTGCGCGCGAAGCGCTGAAACTGTCCGGCGCGCATGGTGTGATGGTCGGGCGGGCGGCGATGGGCCGGCCTTGGCTGCCGGGCGAGATTTCCGCGGCGTTGGACGGCCGAAAATGGCGGGCGCCCGAGTTGCCCGTGCAGTTTGAAAGTCTCCAAGAGCAGGTGACCGATTCGCTGGCCTTGTACGGCGCCCGGCTTGGGCTGCGCATGGTGCGCAAGCACGTGTCGGCTGCCATCGATCATCTTGCGGTGCCGATGACCGCGTCTGAACGGCGCACGCTTCGAGCGGACCTGTGCCGCATCGAAGATCCTGCGGAGCTCATTTGCGCCCTCAGGGCCGTGTTTGCAGAGAGTCATCACGAGGCGTTGGTGTGAATGCCTACGATGGATCAAACACGCCCTGCCAATCTTTCCGAACTCGCGCCCGTCGCCCTGCTGCACATTGATGCGCGCCGGCGCATCTGTAACGTCAATGCAACAACCGAGTCTCTCTTGCAGCTGTCGCGGCGTGCCCTGGTCGACAGGCCTCTCAGCGAAATCATCTATCACGACTCCCCGTTGTTCGAGTTGATCGACCGTGCGGCGCGCGAGCCCGGAGAAATAACGGCGCCTTCAACACCGATTTCCGGCCCTTCGGTTCCGGGGCGCACCATTTGCGATGTCCGGGTGCGCACGATCGAGACTGGAGACTTCATCCTGGTGCTCAGCGAAGCACCGTCCCGGGACTCCTCCGACAGCGTTGCCGGCGCAGCAGGTTTCGGGCGTATCCTCGGGCACGAAGTGAAGAACCCGCTCGCCGGAATCATTGGTGCGGCCCAGCTGCTTGAGCGGCAGGGGCATGCAGACCAGTCGGAGCTGCTTGACATCATCAAGGATGAAGCCCGGCGGATCGAGCGGCTGGTGAACCGGTTGTCGGCCTTCGAGCTGTTCTCCGCGCCCCGCATGCTGCCCTGCAATGTGCACGCATTGCTGGACAAGGTGATCGCAGCTGAACGTGCTGCGATGGGTCCGAAGATCGACTTCCGGCGCGAGTTTGATCCCTCGCTTCCGGACATCCATGCGGACCCGGACCATCTGCAGCAGGCGTTCCAGAACATTATCCGGAATGCGGCCGAAGCGGCCTCGGAAGACGGCAAGCGCGGTGAGGTGGTCGTGCGCACGGCCTATGCGGCAGGACTTGCCATGCGGCAGGCGCGCCTCGGTTCCGGACTACGCCGTGCCATGCTGATATCTTTTGAAGACAACGGCCACGGAATCCCGCGTGAACGCCAAGCGACCATTTTCGATGTTTTCCAGAGCTCCAAGTCGGGTGGACGTGGACTCGGGCTGTCGGTCGTGAGTGAAGTGGTCACTGCACATGGCGGGCAGATCCGGGTTGATAGCCAGCCCGGCTCCACCCGTTTCACCGTTCTCCTGCCTCTCGTGGAATCTATCTGACATGGCCGACAAAACTGTTCTCCTCGCCGAAGACGATGCCAGCATCCGGCTGGTCGTGAACCAGACCCTGGTCTCCGCAGGCTATGAAGTGCGCGCCACAAGTTCTCCGGACGCGCTCCAGCGCTGGGTCCGCAACGGGGAAGGGGACGTCGTCGTCACGGATGTCTATCTCGGCGACACGTCGATCTTCGATCTTCTGCCGTCGATGAAGCTCGCTCGGCCTGATCTGCCTTTCATCGTGATGAGCGGCCAGAACACGATCCTGACCGCAGCTTCAGCTGCCGAACATGGCGCGTTCGACTATCTGCCCAAGCCCTTCGATATCGACGTGTTGTCGAGCCTCGTGCGGCGCGCGCTGAAGTCGTCGCCGAACATCGAACGCCTCATCCATCCGGAAGCCCAGAAGGCGGTGCAGGATGCCGGGCTGCCGCTGATCGGCCGGTCGGATGCGATGCAGGAAGTTTACCGCCTGATCGCCAAGGTGATGAATACGGACCTGACCGTCCTGATCGAAGGCGAGAGCGGCACGGGCAAGGAGCTTGCGGCGCGCGCGATCCATCAGCTGGGCCATTCCAAGAATGGCCGGTTCATTGGTCTGGACCTCGCCGCAATGCCTGCCGGTGAGATCAACCGGGAACTGTTCGGTGTAAACGGAACGGATGGCGCGGTGCACCTCAAGGGCGGCACCTTGTATCTCGACGAGATCGGCGACCTGCCCGCCGGGGCGCAAGCGCAGCTGGTCAAGCTTTTGCGGGAACCGGGCGGCGCGCGCCTGATCGCGTCCACCCGGCGCAATCTCGGCAAGCTGGTTGAAGAGGGCAAGTTCCGGGAGGACCTCTTCTATCGCCTGAACGTGATGCGGCTGGCGATCCCGCCGCTGCGCCAGCGCAAGGAAGACATTCCGGAACTCGCCCGCGCCTTCCTGATCCGTGCCCAGCGCCAGGGCCTCGCGGCGCGGACGTTCGACAAGTCTGCGCTGGATCTGATGGCGGCCTATGACTGGCCCGGCAACGTGCGCGAACTCGAAAACCTGGTCGTGCGGCTGGCGGTCTTGAGTTCGGACACAATCATCACGCTGATGGATGTCGAGCGGGAAATGCGCACCGGCGCGTCGGAGCAGGCGGGCGGACAAGCCGGTTTCGAGGCCGAGTTGGAAGGCCTGCTGCACCGCTACGTGATGAGCGACCTTTTGGCGGGCGGCGAGCGCGGCGAATCCCTGGTCCATAGTTCGGTGATCGACCGGGTTGAGCGGCCGCTGATCCGGCTCGCCCTTTCGGTAACGTCCGGCAACAAGGTCAAGGCCGCCCAGCTGCTCGGCATGAACCGGAACACGTTGCGGGCGAAGATTAATGCGCTTGGAATTGCAGAAGACTGATTGACGTCAGGGTGATCCGTGTCTTTAGTGCATCAGTGTTGCAATTTGGGCACGTAATTGTGTCCTGAGCGCAACGGGCTGGGGCCCACATTGAGCCGGATTGCGTGTCGACAGCTTCAAATTCCCAGGCAACGAATGCGAGTTGGGCCCTGTTCGAGGGGCTCTTCATTGTTGCGGCGCTCGTGGCCGTGTTCGCAACGTTCATTGCAGTCTCGGGAGCGGCGCCGGACGACCCCACCGCCGGCGCAACGCCCTGGCTGCTCGGCCTCAACTTTCTGCTTCTGACCGTGCTCACCGTGCTGGTGGTGCGCGAGTATCTCAAGATCCGGGGCGGCGGGAATGATGGCGGCGGAAAACTCGCGCGCCGTTTCGTGCTCCTGTTCGGCTTCTCGGCGCTGATTCCGTCCATGGTGGTCGCCGTATTCATGGGCGCCTTCATCACCCGGGGCCTCGACCGGTGGATCGGCGAGCGCGTGGACCGGCTCATGGAACAGAACACCGAGATCTTCCGGGCCTATGTCGACAATTTTCAATCGACCTTCGAATCCGACATGCGCCTGGCCGCGATGGATGTCGAAAACTTCGCCAAGCAGGTTGATCAGTCGCTGGCTGGTCAACCCGGCACCGATGGCGGGACGCCCCAGATCGCCGCTTATGCCTCTGCCGAGTTTTTTGAAGGTTTGAGTTCGGAACTTGCGATCCGCGAGTTCCTGACGATCGCGATCCTGGGCCCCGACGGCGTCGACCTGATTGCCGAGGCGAGCGTGCAGGACGCGGTTCTTCTCACGCCGCCCGGGGAAGCCTTCGTTGAAGCGAAAGCCGGCGCTGTGGCGACGACGCTGTACGAGGGCCGGGGCATCGCGACCGCGCTGATCCGGATATCGGCGCCCGTGGACGGGTACATTTATGCCGTGAAGGTGTTTGACCGGAACGCGGCCCGTTCGCTGCGCGAAGCCGAAACCGCGCTCTCCGAGTATAACGCAGCCAAACGCAACAGCGGCCGCCTGCAGGCGATCTTCGTGATCGGCTACACGCAGATCGTGGGGCTCGTGCTCTTGCTTGCAGGGCGCCTGGGGCTTGAAGCGGCTGGGCGGATCACCGGTCCGATCGGGCGGCTGGCTTCGGCCGCGCATGCGGTGCGCGACGGCGACCTCGGTGTGCGCGTCCCCGTAAGCGGGCCGGTGGACGAGGTCCATGCACTCAGTAGTTCTTTCAATGCGATGACGGAGCAGCTGTCCGGTCAGCGGAATGCCTTGATCCGTGCCCGGAAGGATGAAGAAGATCGCCGGCGTTTCGTTGAGACTTTGGTGGGCGAGATCGGCGCAGGCGTGATCCGGGTGGACCGCGAGGGCCGGATCACACTTGCGAACCGGTCCGCTTGCATCATTCTCGGGGTTGATGATGTGCCAGGCGGCGCCCCGCTTGCCGAGATTGCGCCCGCCTTCGAGCGGATCGTCCGTGAGACATTCGAGCGCAACGCGCCGGTCGATTCAAGCCTTGAACTGGTTCGCAACGGCGAAGTCCGCAGCGTGCGTCTGAAGTCGGCGCCGGAGGCCACCGGCGGCTGCGTGCTGACGTTTGACGATACGACCAATCTCATCTCGGCGCAGCGCCAGCTTGCCTGGCGGGATGTCGCGCGGCGGATCGCGCATGAAATCCGTAACCCGCTCACGCCCATCATGCTGTCGACGGAGCGTCTGCGCCGGCGCTATGCCTCCAAGATCGACGACACCGACGGCGTGTTTGATCGCTGCATCGAGACAATCCTGCGCAAGGTCGACGAGATCGCACGCATGGTCGAGGAATTCTCGAGCTTCGCGAGAATGCCGAAACCGAGCGTCGCACCGTTCGACATGCGCACGGTTCTGCAAGGCGCAAGCTTTGCGCAGAGCGTCGTGTCCCCGGATATCGAGATCGAGCTGGAGACAGCTCTCGAGGAAGCGCCGTTCCTCGGCGACGAGCGTCTTCTCGCGCAGGCCTTTGGCAACCTTTTGAAGAACGCGGCGGAAGCGATCGAAGGGCAACCCATCGAAAGCGACATATCCGGACATATCCGCATCATTTTGAACAAAGAGCCCGGCGGTCTTGAAGTCATCATTGAAGACAATGGACCTGGTTTCCGGGCGGACGTGCGTAACCGGCTTCTGGAGCCTTATGTGACGACGCGCGAAAAAGGCACGGGACTTGGACTGGCCATCGTGAACCGGATCGTCGTCGATCACGGCGGATCGGTGTCGCTGCAGAACCGGCCCGACGGCCTGCGCGGCGCGCGCGTGCGCGTGCTGATGCCCGAGAATGGCGCGCTTGCCATGCAATCATTTGACACGTCCGGCGATGAGCGGGTGCTCGAAGCCGGACATGCGCCCAATCTTTTGAGTTTGTAGAGGAACGCCCCGAATGGCTCTGGACATCCTTGTTGTAGATGACGAACCGGATATCCGGGAACTGATGGCCGGTGTCCTCGGTGACGAAGGCTACTCCGTGCGAACGGCCGACACCGCAGAGCGCGCGCTGGAAGAGGTGCGATCGCGAACGCCGCGCCTCGTAATCCTCGACGTCTGGCTTCAGGGCAGCGGCATGGATGGGCTTTCGCTGCTGAAGTATCTGAAATCGATCGACCCGATCCTGCCAGTCATCGTGATCAGCGGACATGGCAATATCGAAACCGCAATTGCGGCGATCCGCCGGGGCGCCTTCGATTTTATCGAAAAGCCGATCAAGGCAGACCGGCTGATGCTGGTCGTCGAGCGCGCGATTGAATCGGCGGCGCTGCGCTACGAGAATGCCGCGCTCCGCAACCGGGCGGGCGACGAGGAGCGCTGGATCGGAAACAGTCAGGCCGCAGCCTCGCTACGGGCATCCATCGACAAGGTCGCACCGACGAACTCCCGCGTGCTGATTTCTGGACCGGCGGGCGTTGGTAAAGAATTGGCCGCGCGCCTGATTCACAAAAGCTCACTTCGCGCGCCAGGGCCATTCGTTGTGGTCAATGCAGCGACCATTGCTCCGGATCAAATGGAGATTGCGCTCTTCGGCGAGGAAGATGCACAAGGCCGCACCATTCGAGTGGGGCTGTTCGAGCGGGCGCATACCGGAACGCTGTTACTCGACGAGGTGGCGGACATGCCCATCGGAACCCAGAACAAGATCCTCCGGGTGCTGACTGAGCAGCGCTTCCAGCGTGTCGGTGGCCGGTCAGATGTGAGCGTGGACGTGCGCGTGATGGCGGCGACGACGAAGGATCTGCGGGCCGAAATCGAACGCGGCAATTTCCGCGAAGACCTGTTCTACCGGCTGAGCGTCGTGCCGTTGCGCGTGCCGTCCCTGTCGGAGCGCCGCGACGATATCGTAGAGCTCGCGACCTACTTCTGCGAACGGATAGCCGAAACTTCGGGCCTGATCTGCCGCAATTTCTCTCCGGAGGCGTTGGCCGTGCTCCAGTCCATGGAGTGGCCGGGCAACATCCGCCAGCTGCGCAACCTCGTCGAACGCATTCTGATCCTGTCGCCGTCCGACTCTACGCGGCCGATCAGCGTGGACGAGTTGCCGAGAGACCCCGGCCGGTCTGCGTCGCCTGCGGCCCAGTCCGGCTCGGCCGACCTGGTCGGGCTCTCGCTCAGGGACGCGCGGGAGCAATTCGAACGCGAATACCTGACGCTGCAGATCACCCGGTTTAACGGCAATATTTCCCGCACCGCAGAATTCATTGGCATGGAGCGCTCAGCGCTGCACCGGAAACTCAAGGCGCTTGGCATCACGACCGGGGTGAAACACGATACGTGACCCGAATAATGCGGTGCTTTCAGGCCGCGTGGTCCATGTGCTCGGAAGGGGACCGTCGAGGCACGAAACATGCGGCAACTGGGGATTTTCGTCATCTTTTTGAGCAGGTTTTGGAGTTCGCTGCAGCTTCATGCCCGGGCGCTGTGCTTTTGGGGCAAGGCGCCCTTGCGCACCTGCAGCAAACGACTTAGCTCGTTCTCATAACAAGAACACGAGCCGGAAAAGCGAACCCGCATGTCAGCCGATAAAAAACAGAACCTGCAGGACACTTTCCTTAACGCCGTTCGCAAGTCACGCACCCCGCTGACCGTCTTCCTGGTCAATGGCGTCAAGCTTCAAGGCGTTGTCACCTGGTTTGACAATTTCTGCGTTTTGCTTCGCGGCGATGGCCGTCCGCCGCAACTGGTTTACAAGCATGCGATTTCGACCATCGCGCCGAGTGCACCCGTACAGCTTTTTGACGAAGAAATTGACGGAGACTGATCGGCTTTGACCGAAAAGTTCATCGACCGGCTGCCTGCCCCGGAAATCGCCGGGGTCGTCATTCCGTGGTTCACGCCCGCTGACCGTCCGACACCGGACCGGCTTCTTGAGACGTCAGGCCTCGTCGAAGCGCTCGGTTGCCAGCTGGGTTTTGTCCGGCCGGACCAGGTTCGCAACGTCAATCCGTCCTACCTGCTCTCTGGCGGTATTCTGGACCGGATGGCGCAAGACCTGAAGGACGCCAATTGCACCATCGCTGTGATCGACGGCGCATTGACGCCCGTCCAGCAACGCAATCTTGAAACGCGCCTTGGGCTCAAGGTCATCGACCGGACGGGCCTCATTCTCGAGATCTTCGGATTGCGGGCGCGCACCAAGGAAGGCCGGCTCCAGGTCGAGCTGGCGCGCATCCTGTACGAGCGCTCCCGCCTCGTGCGGACATGGACCCACCTTGAGCGTCAACGCGGCGGATCGGGTTTTCTGTCCGGCCCCGGCGAAAGCCAACTCGAGGCGGACCGGCGGATGCTGGACGACAAGATCATCCGCCTGCGGCGTGATCTGGATGAAGTGAAACGCACGCGCGCGGTCCAGCGGGCGGGCCGCCGCCGCTCCGGAACACCGGTCGTCGCACTTGTCGGCTATACCAACTCAGGCAAGTCCACTCTGTTTAACCGGCTCACCGGCGCCGATGTATTTGCCAAGAACATGCCGTTTGCGACGCTTGATCCGACGATCCGGAAGCTTCAGCTGCCAGCCCTCGGCGAAGCCGCGCTCATTGATACGGTCGGTTTCATTTCCGATCTGCCGACCCACTTGATCGACAGCTTTCAGGCAACCCTGGAAGAATCGCTACAGGCCGACCTGCTGATCCATGTTCGCGACCGGTCCAGCGCCGCCGAACTCGAACAGGCGGAGGATGTGATGATCGTGCTGGAACGACTCGAATCTGAATCCGGCCTTACGCTTCCGCCCATCATCGAAGCCTGGAACAAGCTCGACGCGGTCCCGGCGGCGCGTGCGGAGGCGATGAAGTCTTTTGCCGCGTCTGAAGTCGATCCTCCTGCGGTCGCTGTCTCCGCCCTGACGGGTGAGGGGATCGACGACCTTATCGCCCTGATCGAAGGCTCGCTCCTTCAAGGCCGTCTCGAAGTCGAAATCGTTCTGGGGCCTGAACAAGGCCGCGCCCGTGCCTGGCTCCACCAGAACGGCGAAGTGACCGGCGAGCAGGCAGATGAGGGCGGCGCGTCGCGGCTTATCGTGCGCTTGTCGGCTGAACGGCTTGGGCAATTCAAATCCGGTTTTCCCGGTCTGCTCAGCGAAGGGGCCTAAGCCCGCTCGGCCTTTTTGACCTTCTGCCAATAGCTTTCCTGGTCGTCCAGCGCCAGAGAGGCAAAGTCCCGACCGTCTCGGCTGGCTTCCACTTCCATCGCGCGAAACCGGCGTTCGAATTTTGCATTCGCCTTGCGAAGCGCCTGTTCAGGATCGACGGAAAGTCGGCGTGCCAGATTCGCCGCGACGAAGAGCAGGTCGCCGACCTCGTCCTCGATCGCATCGGCGTCTGCGCTGGCGATCGCGTCTTTGACTTCGGCAATCTCTTCCTCGAACTTGTCGAAGATCGGGGCCGTTTCGGTCCAGTCAAACCCCGTGCGTGCCGCGCGCTTCTGAAGCTTTTCGGCACGCAGCAATGCGGGCAGGGCCAGCGCGATACCATCCAGTGCGCTGACCGGCGTACCGGTCTTGCCCTTCTTTTCGCGTTCTGCGGCTTTCACCGTTTCCCAGGCGGCTGTTTGTTCGTGTGCAGAGCGTCCATCCGGCGCAGCGCCAAAGACATGCGGATGGCGCCGGATCATCTTGTCGTTGATGGCGTTCACGACGTCTGCGAGATCGAACGTGCCCGCTTCCTCGGCCATGCGGCTGTGGAACATGACCTGGAACAGGAGGTCGCCCAGCTCGTCGCGAAGTTCTGTCATGTCCCGGCGTTCGATTGCATCAGCAACTTCATACGCCTCTTCAATTGTATAGGGCGCGATCGTCGCGAAGTCCTGCTCCAGATCCCAGGGGCAACCGGAGACCGGATCGCGTAAGCGCGCCATGATATGGGTCAACTCCCGGAACGCGCTCGCCGCTTCGTTCGTCCTGTCCTTGATCTTGTCCATGCGCAGCTCCCGTCGGTCCTATCGTCTAGCCTCCACGCATCCGGCGGCGCAAGGCAAAGCGGCGGGGCGATTGACATCCCGGGCCAGCCGCGAGACGGGATATAGGCTTTCTTCAGGCAAGCGACCGGCCCGGTTCCGGCAGGAGGATGGTATGCAGGAAAAGTTGGCCCTGATCGGCTTCGAATGGGCGGGGTCCCTCATCCGTGCCTGGGCGTTCGGACCGGCCGGCGAGATACTTTCGGCCGTTGAGTTGCGAGAAGGGCAGGTGGTGACCGACCCGAACTGGCCGGGCCGCCTGCGTTTCGATTTCTCCGAATGGCTGGGCGATGTCAGCGGCGTGCCGATCATCGGGTGCGGAGATGTCCCCCTACGCCCGATCCCCGCAAGCGGTCCGGCGATTTCGACGCCGGCGACACTGGCGCTGCTGCACAAAAGCCTCGGTCACCATGACGGCATTCATCTCATACCCCGGATCAGCCAGAACGCCCCGCCAGACCTGACATGCGGCGCCGAAACGGTGCTCGTTGGCCTTGGCGACCCCAATGGCTCGATCTGCATCGCAGGCCCGCATACACGCCACTGCGTGGTCGAACATGGCCGTCTGATCGAGTTTTCGACCGAGATAACGGCAGAGCTGCGCGATCTCCTGCTTTCCCGTGGCACCCTGTCTCTGCAATCGGACAGCCCGCAGACATTTGATGCCAAGGTTTTCCGGGACTGGATCGAGCGCGCGCTCGATACCGATGATTCGCCGCCGGTCTTCTCGGTTGAAGCCGCGATCCGGCAGGGCCTCCTGTCAACCACCAACAAGGCCGCAGCTCTGGCCGGCCTGATGATTGGCGCAGACGTGGCCGCTCACTATGATCCGGGTGACGAAGTCCTTCTGGTCGCAGATGGTCCACTGCTGGAGGCTTATGGATTTGCGCTGGATGCCCTCGGCGCAGATGTGGAAGAAACGTCAGCTGTCGAAGCTCTGCAGGATGGGCTGTTTGAACTTGCCGATCTTGCCGGACTGCTCGGCGAAGACTAAGGCCCGCCAAGACACGTGAGGAGTCCGGCCCTTCGATGATCATTTCGCCCGAATGCGTTGCGCCGACCGGATGCCTCATCGGGCAATCGCCCCTTTGGAGCCCTGCCGAGGGCTTCCTTTGGTGGGTCGATCAGAAACGGGCGAAGCTGCACCGCTATAATCCGCGGACCGGAAACACCCGCCGCTATGAACTTCCGGTCCGTCCGAGCCGGATCGCACTTTTTGACGGGCTCCTGTTGATGGCGGCAGACCGGGAGATCGGTTTCTTCGACCCGGCCACGGAAGTCTACGAGAAGCTGGCTGCGGTCCCGGGCGAACCGGACACCAACCGGACCAGCGACGGCGGCGTGGCGCCGGACGGTTCATTCTGGTTTGCGACCGAGGATGACGCCGAGCGTGAGCCGATCGGAAACTACTACCGGTACGGCACGGATCGTACCATCGCGCCGATCCGGCTGCCTTCGGTGCTTCTGTCCCGAACGTTCGAGTTTTCGCCGGATGGGCGCACTTTCTACACCTGCGACTCGGCTGAGAAGGAAATCCTCGCCCACGATATCGAGCCGGAAACAGGGGCCGTTGGCGGGCGCCGGACCTTCGCCTTCACGCACGAGCTGGGCGGAATGCCCTTCGGATCAACGGTCGATCGGGAGGGCGGCCTGTGGACCTGCCTGCATGGCGCCTCGAGAGTGGTCAGGTTCAAACCGGACGGTCAGATCGATCAGGTGATCGTCCTGGCTGCGCCGCTACCCACGGGCTGCGCTCTCGGGGGGGAAGACCTGCGAACGTTGTTCATCACGACGTCCCGGGCTGGATTGAGTTTCCCCCAGCTGGATGCGCGTCCCCTTTCGGGCAGTTTGTTTGCCGTAACCGTCGACATCCCGGGCCTTCCGGGCAGGTCCTTTGGTGCCGGCCGGTTCTGAAGCCGGCTCGCAGACATTGCCTTGCGAACGGGCCCTCACGCCCCCAAATCCTGAGAACCATAACTTCTGTTGCAGATTTGCCGTGGACGCCGGCCGCTAAACCCGCTAATCGCCCGCCTTTGAAAAACGAGTGACGTAATGGCCGACAAGGACCAGAAACCGAAGAAAAAGCGGGTCGGACCGCTGACCTTCTTCTCGCAGGTGCGGGCAGAAGGAAACAAGGTGACCTGGACGACCCGTCAGGAAACGATTCAGGCGACCATTTTCGTGGTCATCATGTCGATCCTGATCGCAATCTTTCTTTTCGCGGCCGATACCGTCATTATGTGGTTCGTGAACTTGATCCGGGGCGCCTGAGGGTGCCCTCACCGAATCCAGACCAACAGGAGCGTGCTCGGCCCATGCCTGAAGCCAAATGGTATATCGTCCATGCTTACTCGAACTTCGAGAAGAAGGTGGCCGGATCGATTCGCGAGCAGGCCGAACGCAAGGGGCTGACCCACCTGATCGAAGAGATCGAAGTGCCGACCGAGGAAGTCGTCGAGGTCGCCCGCGGCAAGAAAAAGACCGTCGAGCGGCGGTATTTCCCGGGCTATGTGCTCATGAAGGCGCAGCTGACCGATGACATCTACCACCTCGTCAAGGACACGCCGAAAGTCTCCGGCTTCCTTGGCGCTGAGGGCGGCAAGAAGCCCTTGCCCGTTCGCCAGCGGGAAGTGGACCGGATCCTCGGCAAATCAACAGATGTTGCGGCCGAGCGTCCCCGCGCGCGGATCAGTTTCGAGATCGGCGAGCAGGTGCAGGTCAATGACGGCCCGTTCCAGGGCTTCGAAGGCGCTGTCGAAGAAATCGACGAACCCAATGGCCGCCTGAAAGTCACCGTGTCGATCTTCGGCCGGGGCACGCCGGTAGACCTGGAATTCGATCAGGTCGTGAAGGTCTGAAGCCCTCTGCAGCTGCGGAATCGTTGCGGCCTTGAAACCGTAACGAGCCCCCTGTATGCCGAAACCTGATTGCCGCCTTAGCTCAGTTGGTTAGAGCGCTGGTTTGTGGAACCAGAGGTCCCCCGTTCAAGCCGGGGAGGCGGTACCATCAGGCTCGTCCCTGTATTCGCTGCAAAAACTTCAATTGACGTGCGTATTCATACGTGTTGCAAAAGGGTCGCGGTGTGCGGACTTTTCCACGGAATTGGGCGATTTTCTCGGGGAAATCTCTCGCAGATTCCAGAAAAACCCTCTAACACGCCAATATGCGGTTTAACCGTATCATCCTGCGGCCGAAGGCAATCCCGTCTCTCGGCACACAGAAGGGGATTAAGTATGAAGAAAACTCTTATGTGCGCGACTGCCGCGGCCGCTTTCGCGTCTGCCGGCCTTCCGGCGCATGCAGAAGGCTGGTACTCCCGCGCCGATCTGCAATATTCGTTCGATGGCCGTGTCGACCACGACGCCATTGCTGACCAGAACGGCAAACTGGCTGGTAACTCGGATGCGTCCGAGCTGCTCGGCGCCCAGGGCGGTTTCGGCTACGCCTATGACAATGGCCTGCGTCTCGAAGGCGTCATCGGTTATCGCGGCGGAGACCTCACCGTTTCGCCGACCATTTCCGGCACGCTTCCAGGCACCCAGGTCAATCCGGATGGTACTGCCACCATCATGGACGTCATGATCAACGGTATCTACGACTTCAACGCTGACGGCACCGTGCGTCCTTACATCGGCGTCGGTGTTGGCGCCACGCGCATCCGCGCAAAAGCCTCCAACCGCACCACGGGCGTTGCCCCGAACCTCAGCGCCTCCAACGGCTTCAGCGACACCGCTGCCGGCCTTGCCTGGCAGGGTCTCGCCGGTGTCGGCTTCGCCCTTTCGGACCGCCTGACGCTCGACCTCGGCTACAAGTACTTCACCGCTTCGGAGCTTGAGTTCGATGGCAAGCACACCAGCGTTGCTTACGACGTTGACTACACCGACCACACGGCAACGATCGGTCTGCGCTACGCCTTCGGCGTGACGCCGCCCCCGCTGCCACCAGAGCCGCCGGCACTGCCGCCGGAGCCGCCAGTACCTCCGGCCCCGACGGTTGAAGCTGAGCCGGTTCAGCAGGTGTGTTCGGCCCTCAACCAGCAGTTCGTCGTGTACTTCGAGTGGGATCGCTCGGATCTGACGAGCCAGGCAGCTGCCGTTATCGATCAGGCCGTGGCCAACATTGCAGCCGGCACCGGTTGCTCTGCAGGTAGCGTCACGATCGTCGGCCACACCGACACCTCGGGCGGCAACGCCTATAACGAGGCCCTGTCGGTCCGCCGCGCTGACATCGTTGCCGCCGCTCTGGCCGATCGCGGTATCACCGCAGCGATCGACAAAGCCGGTAAAGGCGAGTCGGATCTGGCAAAAGCAACCAATGACGGCGTGCGCGAGCCGCTGAACCGTCGTTCGGAAGTCACGATCATCGTCCAGTAATCACTGGAAGACGGACAAAAGAGACGGCCCGGCATTTTTGCCGGGCCGTTTTTGTTTTGAGGTTTACCCTACGAGGCTTGCCGCCCCGATCCAGCTGTGAAACCAAGAACGCATGACAGATCTTTGCGTACTTTCCGCCGATGATGAAGCCGCGCGTGAGCGGCTCGATGCTGCCGCAGCCGGCATGCTGGCGCTTACCCGCACATGGTCGGGTCACAACACCGGCAGTCAGAACACGGACGGGCTGCGCCGGTTTGCACCGATGCTGGCCGAGGCCTTTGCCGCCCTGGAGGCAGATATTGCGCTGGTGGAAGGTCCCGGGTTCGAATTGATCGGCGCCGATGGCAAAGCCACCGAAACCCACACCGGCCCGATCGTTGAAATCTCGTCTCGTCCAGACGCGCCTGTTCAGGTCGTGATGTCTGGTCATTACGACACGGTCTTTGCGCCGGGCATCTTCGAATCAGTCACCGACCTCGGCGACGGCCGCATCAACGGTCCCGGCATGGCGGACATGAAGGGCGGCATCTGCGTTATGCTCGAGGCGCTGAAGGCCTTCGAAGCTGGCCGCATGAAGGACAAGCTCGGATACCGGATTGTTCTGACACCTGACGAAGAGATCGGGAACTTCGCAAGCGGTGAATCCCTGCGGCGTGCGGCGTCTTCTGGCGCCGTGATCGGCATGACGTACGAGCCCGCGATGGAAACCGGCGCGATGGCTGGCGGGCGCAAAGGCTCGGCCGTGTTCGACATCGTGCTTCACGGCCGGGCAGCGCATGCCGGCCGTGCCAAGGAAGAAGGCCGCAGCGCCATCGAAGCCGCAGCCGAGCTTGTGCTCGGACTTGAAGCGCTCAACAACCAGTTCAATGGCGTCACCTTCAACGTGGGCTCGGTCGAAGGCGGCTCGCCCGTGAACATCGTGCCGGATCTCGCCATCGTCCGCTTCGGCGCCCGCGCACCGGATCAGCAGGCGGCGGAATGGGCGACGCAGCAAGTCCGGGCCCTGTTCGACCGCGCCTTGAGGCGCGACGGGATTCACGGTCACTTGCACGGTGGCTTTTATCGTCCTCCCAAGCCCCGCAACGCCGCTCAGCAGGCCTTGTTTGATGCGGTTCATGCAACCGGCCGGGCGATCGGGCTCGACATCGAGTTCGTGGACACAGGCGGCGTCTGCGAGGGCAACAACATTTTCGCGGCGGGCGTTCCAAACGTCGACACGCTCGGTGTGCGCGGCGGGCGCATTCATTCATCTGATGAATTCGTCATTACAGAGAGCTTTCCCGAACGCGCGCTTCTGTCCACGCTGATCCTCAACAGGCTCGCGGACGGGCGGATGGACGGGCGGCGCATCAAGGACCTGATGGGGCGCTGATATGGCGACGACCTATGTAATGCGGCCCTCGCGTCCCGACGATCTGGACGCCCTGATGCACCTTGCCGAATTGTCCGGCCCCGGATTTACGAGCCTGCCGGTGGACGCGCCGATCCTGGCCGAACGGCTTGCGAAATCCGACCGCGCCTTCCATGGGCGTCAGAGGAATTTGCAATACGGTAAGTATCTGATGATGATGGAACACACAGCGACCGGTCAGGTCGTCGGCTGTTCTGCCGTCAAGGCTGGTACAGGGATCGATCAACCCTTCTTCAACTACCGCATCATCACGCTCGCTCAGGCCAGTCACGCGGCAGGCAATCTCCGCTTCGACATGGACGCCCTCGTGCTCACTAACGAGTATGTCGGCTACACCGAAGTCGGCACGCTGTTCCTGAAGCCGGACCATCGCGGAGGCGGAGCAGGGCGCCTGGCGGCACAATCGCGTTACCTGTTGATGGCCGCCGCGCCGGATCGGTTCAGTGACCGCGTCCTCGCAGAGTTGCGCGGCGTCGTGGACGATCAGGGTGTCTCTCCATTCTGGGAATGCCTTGGCCGTCATTTCTTCCGGATGGATTTCGCAGACGCTGACAAGCTGTCGGCCACAACCGACAACCAGTTCATCATGGACCTGATGCCGCGCTATCCCATTTATGTTGATGTGCTCCCGACCGAGGCGCGCGAAGTGATCGGGCGTTGCCACGCGGACGGCGTCGGGGCTTACAAACTGCTCCAGTGGGAGGGCTTTGAGTTTGATCGCACGGTCGACATCTTCGATGGCGGACCGCTTGTCGCGGCGCAGCGTCGTCACATCAAGACAATTCAGGAAAGCCGTCTGGTCACTGTCGAGGCCGGCGACACGGGCGGCGATCCCGAAGCGCGGCAAGGGCTTCTGTCGAGTAACCGCTTGCCGGATTTCCGGGTGACACTCGGCAAGTTCGCCCGGCGCGGTGAAGCGGGCGTTGCGGCGTCGCCGGACGTGCTCGACGCACTGAAGATCAAGGCGGGATCGCAGGCCCGGGTATGGATGCGGAGCAAATAATGTCCGACGGCGTTTACATTGATGGCCGCTGGCGCGCCGGGCGTGGCGCCCCTTTTTCAAAGACATGTCCGGCCACTGGAGAGGCGACCTGGCAAGGGGCGGGATCGGGCTCGGAGGATGTCGCCGATGCGGTCGCTTCTGCCCGGGCTGCATTTCGCGACTGGTCGCGGCGCCCGCTGGAAGCCCGTGTCGCTGTGCTTGAGAGGTATGCGGATGAACTCGGCAAACGCGCCGAAGCCATCGCCGAAGTCATCAGCCGCGACATGGGCAAGGCCTTGTGGGATTCGCGCGCCGAAGCGGCGACGATGAAGGCCAAGATCGGCGTATCGATCGCCGCGCAGATCGAGCGCGCAGGCGAGAAGACCGAAGCGGCCGCCTTCGGATCCGCCCGGCTGACGCACCGGCCGCACGGTGTAATGGCCGTGTTTGGCCCATTCAATTTTCCCGGTCATTTGCCGAATGGTCACATCGTGCCGGCACTCCTCGCCGGCAATACTTGTGTTTTCAAGCCTTCGGAGCTCGCGCCGGGCGTTGCGGCACTCATGGCAGAGTGCTTCGCGGCGGCGGGCTTGCCGCCAGGCTGTCTCAACATTGTTCAGGGTGGCCGCGATACCGGCGCCGCCTTGATCAGTGAACCAATCAACGGCCTTCTGTTCACGGGTTCGGCTGCGACGGGTGTGTTCTTCCACCGCCACTTTGCAGGACGTCCCGACGTGATCCTTGCGCTTGAAATGGGCGGCAACAATCCGCTTATCATCTGGGAGCCCGCCAGCATCGAGGCCGCCGCGGATATCGCTGCGCAGTCGTCCTATCTCACGACTGGCCAGCGCTGTTCCTGCGCCCGCCGGATCATCCTGCCGGAAGGCAGTTTTGGGGATGCGGTCGTCGAGGCGATCGTCGCCCGCGCCAAAGCAATCTGCATCGGCGCCTGGAACGAACCCGGCATCTTCATGGGACCGCTTGTGTCAGAGCGCGCCCGGGATCAGGCGCTTGAATTCCAGGCCATGCTCGCGGGCCATGGGGCCCACATCCTCGTGCCCCTGTCTGGCATGGAACGCGGGAGAGGGTTCGCGACCCCAGGGGTCGTGGATGTGACCAGCGCGTCCGACGTGCCGGATGAAGAATTGTTCGGCCCGCTTATGCAGATCGTCCGGGTAAAGACCTTCGATGACGCCATTACGCGCGCCAATGCCTCGAAGTATGGGCTGTCCGGAGGGCTCGTTTGCGATGACGATGCGAAGTGGGAGGCTGCCTGCAGCGAAATGCGTGCGGGCGTCCTCAACCGGAATCGACCGACGGCCGGCGCCAGTGGTTCGATGCCATTTGGCGGCCCTGGCCTGTCCGGAAACTTCCGGCCCGGGGCCTATTACGCAGCCGATTACAGCGCTTGGCCGCAGGCCAGTCAGATTGCGCCGTCTGCAGTGCGTTTGACTGCACCCGGCTTTCCGGCCTGAAGGAAACCTATGGATAACACGGCTCAGATTGACTACTGGAACGGCGCGGCCGGTCAAAAATGGGTGAAAGAAGCGGATGGGCTGGATGCCATGCTGCTCCCTTTTGCCCACGCTGTGCTGGACGCTGCTCAGCCAGGACCGGGCGAACGGGTTATCGATATTGGCTGCGGCGCCGGCGCCTTGACTTTGCTCGTAGCCGAGAACGGGGCGGAGCCCATCGGAGTGGACGTTTCCTCTCCCCTGATCGATCTCGCGCGGCGCAGAGCCGCCGCAACCGGTTCAAACGCGACATTCCAAGTCGGTGACGCGTCAGCTTGGACGCCGCCGGAGAAGTTGGATCTCGCCATTTCGCGCTTTGGCGTGATGTTCTTCGCCGACCCTGTTCAAGCATTCTCAGGAATGCGTGCGGGGATGAAACCAGGCGGGCGCCTCGCGTTCGCCTGCTGGAGGCCGTTGCTCGAAAACGAGTGGGCGCTCGCGCCCATGGTTGCTGCCATGGCCTTGCTGAAGGCGCCGCCCGCGCCGCCTCCGCCGGGTTCGCCAGGACCGTTCAGCTTTGGGGACGCAGATCATGTAAAGCGCGTGCTGACTGAAAGTGGATGGTCGAACGCTCGCCTTGCAGCTTGGGATGGCAAGATCGAAATGCCAGGCCTGAATGAGGATGAGACAGCCGAGTTCATGTTGGACATTGGCCCGTTGTCGCGTGCAATTGCCGAGCAGGAACTTGACCGTTCGGCCGTCAAGTCGGCGATTGCGAAAAGGGTCCGCGAACTTTCCGATGAGAAAGGACGTACGCGCCTCAAAGCCGCCGTATGGATCGTTGAGGCGTCTGCATGACCGACGCTTTCGAAGTCAACTTTGATGGCCTCATCGGCCCGAGCCACAACTATGGCGGCCTGTCAGACGGCAACCTTGCGAGCGCCCGCAACGCCGGTGATGTCTCCAATCCGCGCGAAGCGGCGGTTCAGGGCCTGGAGAAGATGCGCAAGCTGGTACGCGCAGGGCTGGTGCAGGGTATCCTGCCTCCGCTTGCCCGGCCAAACTTTGACCTCCTTGCGTCCGCCGGCTTTGGCGGTTCGGATGCACAGATGATCGAAGCCGCAGCTGCCACCGCGCCGCGGCTGCTGAAGGTTGCCTATTCGGCCAGCAGCATGTGGACCGCCAACGCCGCCACGGTTTCGCCGTCTGCCGACACCGCAGACGGACGTCTGCATTTCACACCCGCCAATCTCTCGGCCATGCTTCACCGCAGCCTGGAACATCCGGACACAACGGCGAGCCTCGTGTCCATCTTCGCCGGCGAGGATCACTTCGCGGTCCACAGCGCCCTTCCGGCGCATTCGGATTTCGCGGATGAAGGCGCGGCCAATCATGTCCGTCTTTGCGCAGAGCATGGCGCGCCCGGTGCCGAGTTGTTTGTTTACGGACGGGAATCCGGTGATCAGGTAACAGGCGCGTTTCCCGCCCGGCAAACATTGCTCGCCGCGCAATCGGTCGCGCGGGCGCACATGCTTGATCCGGCGCGCACGGTCTTCGCGCGCCAGTCCCGGCGCGCGATCGACGCCGGCGCCTTTCACAATGACGTTGTGTGCGTTGGCGCCTTGGGCACATTGTTCTTCCATGAGTTCGCTTTTGAAGACATGGTCGCAACACTGGCCGCCTTGCGTGCTGCAGCTTCGGGCCGGTTCGAGTTGTCTCCCGTTATGGTGCCGGATGCTGACGTGCCGCTGGCAGATGCCATCTCGTCCTACCTGTTCAACTCCCAACTCCTTCAGGTGCCGGGCGAAGACCGGCTGGTTCTGGTCGCGCCCGGCGAGACCCAGGAGACGAAATCGACGCGGGCCTTCTGCGAGAGACTGGTGCAATCGAACGGACCGATCGGCCGTGTCGAGTTTGTCGATGTGCGCCAGTCGATGCGCAATGGCGGCGGCCCGGCCTGTCTGCGCTTGCGTGTTGTGATGACCGAGGACGAACTCGCCGCCTGTCACCAGGGCGCGCTGCTCGACGAGGAACAGATCGACGAACTGCAGGCCTGCGTCCGTGCAACTTACCGGGACCGCCTGTCACCTGCCGACCTTGCAGATCCGGCTTTTGCCGAGGAATGCCGACTTGCCCGCGAAGCCCTCCTGGACATTCTTGAACTCGGAGACCTCGCATGATCCGGCTTTATGACTACCGGTTCTCATCGGCAGCCTACCGGGTCCGTATCGCGCTCAACATCAAAGGTGCATCATACGAGGCAGTGAGCATCAACATAGCTCCGGGAGCGGACGAACAGCTGTCCGAAGCCTACCGGCTGGTCAACCCGCAGATGCGCGTACCCGCCATTGAAGTCGATGGAAAACTAGGCGTGCAATCTATGGCCATCCTGGAGTGGATCGACGAAACCTTGCCGGGCCCTGCGCTCTTGCCATCAGATCCCTGGACGCGGCTGCGCGTTCGGGCGTTCGCAGACACGATTGCCTGCGATATTCACCCGTTGAATAATCTGAGCCCCCGCGCCTACCTGCGCAACCAGCTTGGCAGGTCGGAAGAAGAAATGAGGCGCTGGTATGCCCACTGGATCACGGTTGGCTTCACGGCGCTGGAAGCCGAAGCCAATGACCTGCCAAGGCAGGACTTCCTGTTCGGCGCAGTCCCGACGATCGCGGAAATCGCCCTCGTGCCCCAGATGGCCAACGCGCGCCGGTTCAATGTGAATGTGTCCAGCTTTCCCCGGCTCCTCGAGATCGACGCGGCCTGCCGCGCACTGGAGCCGTTTCGCCGCGCCGCGCCCGAGCATCAATCCGAATAAGGTTTATTCCGGTTCCGGCGGCTTCTGGATTTCAATGATTTCGATCTCCTCGAGATCACCCAGCGGTTCGGCAAGCTTCGATGCATTGTCCCGCAACCAGCCCACAAACCCTCCAGTCAGGGCCTCGGCGCCGCTCATCTGATAACGTTCCCCGGAACGGCGCAGTTCGACCGCGACCACGCAGCCTTGCCCCGCATCGAACCTGCGGGAACACAGGCCCGAGGCATAAGACTGGAGCGTCATCCCGCCATCCGGTTCGTCGCCGTACATGAGCACGCCCCCGAACCGGTCACGCAGCAGAGCGTCCGCATCAAATACACTTACAAGTGTGGCGGGCAGGGGTGCGTCGGTTGCAATGATGAAGGCGCGCCCACGATTGTCCGTAGACAGATACTCCGTCACAGCCGCCGTGAGGTCGCTGTCAAAGCTATCCGCCCTCAGGAACGGCGCATAGACCGGACCAATTGCGCCAAACGCCCCCGCGAGCCTTGCGATGTCTTCATCCGCCTTCCGGCTTTGCTTTTCCAGTTCCTCTGCGTCGCCGGTTTCCAGCGACTCACTGCGCGCGAGCACCAAGATGTCGATTTCCCAGTCCGTCTCCCAAACAGCGGGCGGTGAAATCTCTGGCTTCACCGACCAGCTGGCCGGCGACGCATAGTCAAAATCTGGCAAGGCGGGGTCGGTCAGATTGGGCCTCGCACGCGTTGACCAGATGACTGCGCCGATTGCGATCGCAATCAATCCCGTGACCAGGACGGCTAGAAAGGTCTTGTTCATGACAGGCGCCTTCGGGTCTCAGCGGGTTGCGGTCTTGAGGCCCGAATAACCCGGCTGGTCGACAGACAATTGCGCAATTGTGGTCGATTTGAGATGTGCCAGCAGGCCGCTTGTGGAAAGGTTGACTTCACCGGACCGGATGGCTTCGCAAAGGTCGCGGTTAAGTGCGCCCGCCGTTTCGGCAGTCTTCCCCAGCAGGGTTTCGAGCCTTGCCTTTTCGGCGGCCTCCGCCTGAGGGCGGATCTCCAGTTCGCGCAGCACGGTGGCCAGTGCGTTCGATGCGACACGCGCGTGGAAGGCCGCATGCCCGGTGAGTTGCGGCGCCGCCGTCTTGTCGATGAAGGCTTTCACCGCTTCGATGAGTTCCTTGGCAGATGGGGCATCATGCATGGCGGCCCAGTCCTTCGAACAGGTTGATCAGGTCGATCTCGTTTTCTGACACACGCCGGCCAATGGCGGCACGTTCGACGCTGGGGTCGGCGCCGGTCTTGTAGGCGGAGTACATGATCATGCACATCACGCCCCATTTCAGGCTGCCGAGGATTTCCCACCAGTCGATATCGGCGGGGGCAATCTTCGCGCCGCCTGCCGCGTGGTAGGCATCAAGAAGTTCCGGAACGTCGCCAAACCCGCCCACGCGTTTTTCGCTATGGCCGAACCGCCAGGAGTTCACGCATAGCCAGGCAATGTCCTCCCGCGGGTCGCCGATGTGCGCCAGTTCCCAGTCCAGCACCGCGCCGAGCCCGCCTGGGTCCACGATCAGGTTTCCGAGCCGGAAGTCGCCGTGCACCAGCACGGGCGGCGCCGGCGCCGGCGCGTTCGCTTTCAGCCAGGCAAAGGCCAGCTCAAGCACGGGGCGGGGCATGTCAAAGCCCCGGTAGATCGCTTCGTACTTCGCAATCTGGTCCTCGCCGAGACTGCGCGGCAGGTCCGGCAAGCCCGCAACCGGAACGGCATGAATGCGGGCCAGCGCCTCGCCGCAATCGCGGGTGAGCGTCGTGCGGGCATGCGCGAATTCATCGTCCCGCAGGATCTTCCGGCCGAGCGTTTCTCCGGCCACGCGCCGCATGATGAAGGCTTCACCGATTGCGCTGCCCGGCGGCGAGACATGCAGCACGGCCGGCACCCGCACGCCCGAGGCTGATGTCGCGCCCAGCAATGCGGCTTCGGTTGCAAGCGATACCGCTTCAGAGCTGCGCGCAGCCGCCACGCCGCCCGGCGCCCGGCGCAAAATCAGAGGATGCGGGCCATCCGCTGCCAATACGTCAAAAGCCCACGTCTCCTGGCTTGCGCCGCCCGAAAGACGCTTCAACGCCTCCAGCCGGGCGCCCGCACCAAAGTGCGCCGCCGCCCAGGCCGCCAAAGGCATTTCAATCTCGCTTCCCGTTCCCATGATCCGCACAATTGCGCGGAAGACGGCAGTCGCCAAGCGGTAACGCTGAGTAAGCCTCTGCCCGGCCTGATCGGGGCTTGGTGCGCTTTAAGAGCGCGCCCGCGAGATCGGGAAATACATGCCGTTCGCTTGGAAGCCTTCAGCGGCCGGCCCATTCGAATGTTTGCTGCCGATGATCCTCGCAGGCAAAGACTGCACTCATCGTCCAGCGGGGCCCGAACGCGGGCTCTGTCCTGCGCGACTGCGGCTGTTCCGGTTTGATCCGTATCCAGACATACCCTGGCAAAAGCGCATCCCCCGCCGCAGGAAAAACGTGCGCTCGTTAACCAATTTTGTCCAAACACGGGTCTGGATGCCCTGTAACGGCGAGGGCCGTTAGCAGGTTCTTAAGCATCTCGTAGGAATCTGGAGATCAGCATCAAGCACGAAGCTTACCAAAATCGTTTGTCCGGCGCCGCGCGTTTGGGCTCACGAAACTGGCATGGCAGTTCGCGCAAGAGGCTGGCACCCCGCGAACACTTTTGGAGAACCACCATGTCGCAAACTACTTATCTGGTTTCGTGCGAAGTCCTGTGCGGCGAGGGAAGCGATGGCGCCCTTGAAGGCATGGAGCGTGCATTCTTGATCGTCGGCGTCAACGCCGCAAGCGAAGACGAAGCGATGAGCAGAATTGAAGAGTCCTTCGAAGAAGAAGGCTACGCATTCGCTGATGTCGAGTGGATCTCGGTCGCGTCCGAAGTTGAGTGGGAAGATGCAGACAGCGAAGCTGAGGGCACGGACATTCTCGCACGCCTCGCCACCGTTCCGGAAGAAGTCGTCTACGGCGTTCTGTTTGCCTCGGCCGGGGAAGGTGTCAGCGTCGCTGCCTGACTCGCGCACACACATCTAGAATTTAGCGGATACTTGCGGCCACTCCAGGAGTGGCCGCATTTTTTTGTACGCCGTGCACGGGGCATGTTGCACTCAGGATTTCACATCGGTATCGGGCGTATTGAGTTTGGGTGTGAGCAGTTCCCTTGCCAGTCGCAGCGCGTTGGCGCGGGCGCCCGAGAGCGCCGGATCGGCGGCCATCACCGATTCTGAATCCTTTGCGGCAATTTCCAGAAAAGCGGCATGGCGCCCGGTATCCAGCACACGGTAGTCTGTTGCCCCCGCCTGGCGCACGCCCAGTACATCTCCTGCGCCGCGCAGCCTGAAGTCTGCTTCGGCGATCGCAAATCCATCTTCGGTTCGCCGCAAGGTATCCAGCCGTTCGCGCGCCGTTTCGCCGAGCGGAGGGCGGTAGAGCAGGACACAGAAGGACGCCCGTTCGCCCCGGCCGACGCGGCCGCGCAGCTGGTGCAGCTGCGCAAGGCCAAACCCTTCGGCGCGTTCGATCACCATGATCGTCGCATCCGGCACATCCACACCAACTTCGATCACTGTGGTGGCGACCAGCACACGGGTCTTTCCGGTCCTGAAGTCTTCGAGCGCGGCGTCTTTCTCCGAAGGCTTCAGGCGGCCATGAACGAGACCAATGTTCACGCGCAGGTCGTCCTGTAGCGACGCATGGCGGGCAACCGCCGAAGAGTCATCCTCGTCGGCATCGACGCGCGGACAAACCCAGAAGGCGCGCTCACCGCGTTTCAGTGCCCGGCCGACGGCTTCGATCACTTCCTCGATCCGCGTATCGGGAACGGCCCTTGTTTCAACCGGTTTTCGCCCCGGCGGTTTCTCGTCGAGGATCGACACGTCAAGATCTCCGTGTACGGCCTGAGCGAGCGTCCGAGGGATCGGCGTCGCGCTCATCACAAGCATGTGCGGACTGTCTGATTTCCCCACGAGCCGCATCCGGTCCGTCACACCGAAGCGGTGCTGCTCGTCCACGATGATCAAGCCGAGATTTCGGAAGGACACGGCATCCTGGAAGAGGGCATGAGTTCCCGCCACGATCTGGATCGATCCTTCGGCCAGCGCCATCAAAGTGCCCTCGCGAGCACTGCCTCGGTCGCGCCCTGAAAGGGCGGCTACCGAATATCCCAACGGCGACAGCAGCCGGTCCAGCGTATCGAATTGCTGCCGGGCCAGAACTTCTGTGGGCGCCATGAACGCCGACTGGAACCCGTTAGCGGCTGCCTCGACGGCCGCCATTGCCGCGACGAGTGTCTTGCCAGCTCCGACGTCGCCCTGGAGTAGCCTCCGCATCGGTGCGCCGCTCGCCAGATCGCGCCGGATTTCATCCCGGGCCCGAAGCTGCGCGCCGGTTGGCGAATAGGGCAGGGCCCGCAGCAGCCGTTTCTCAGCGCCCGCGTCCGGCCTGATCACCGGTGCCCGGCGTGACTTTCGAGCGGCACGTGCGAGCGAAAACGCAGACGCCCTTGCGATCGCCTCGTCATAGGCGAGCCTGTCGCGCGCGCGTGCAAACTCGTCCTCGTCATATCGCGCGGGCGCGTGAAGCAGGTTCAACGCTTCAGAAAAACCGGGCCAGCCGCGCAGGCGCACGAGATGCGGGTCCGACCATTCCGGAAGGCCTTCCGGCACAAGCTTGAGGGCCTGCAATGCGAACGAATGCACGCGGCGGTTCGTCAAGCCCGCAGACAGGGCATAGACCGGCTCAACTTCCGGCGGAGCCTCACCCTTCGCCGGATCGATCACAAAATCCGGATGCGTGATCTGGCGCTCGCCTTTGTAATCTTCGATCCGGCCGGACACGATCCGCGTCGCTCCGACGGGGAACTGCGATTTCAGCCAGCGCGGATCGGCCCGGAAATAGGACAGGGTCAGTAAGCCGGAACCGTCGCCAAGCTGGATCCGGTAAGGGGATTTGTCGCTGTAGGGCGCGTGATGCACGATCACTTCGCCGCGCAGGGTGGCAACCTCGCCGGGCACGGTTTCATCAAACCGGGCGCGCATCCGTCGGTCAACCCAGCGTTCCGGCAAGTGGAGAAGCAGGTCCCAGACCGTGCTGCCACCGCAGAGGCGCTGCAGCACCGGCAGCAGCTTGGGGCCGACACCGCTCAGCGTGTCGAGGCCTGAAAACAGAGGAAAAAGGCGGGCGTCGCGCATGGTGATGGCAAGCTAAGCGCAGCCGGGGTGCGGCACAATCAGCTCTGGCCTTAACCCGCCTCGATGTGGGCATAGCTTGTTCTATAAGGACACGTATTCCAGTCCCTAAACCGTCCGTAAGCCCTTTGGACCGTCCATACGTTTTTGCCCATTCCGGACCCACCCGATGACAGATGAAATCCGCCGCAAGAAACTGACATTCCGGGCCTGGCGCCGGGGCTTTCGCGAGATGGATCTGCTGATGGGCAGTTTCGCCGATGCCGAAATCGGCTCGTTCAACACCGCTCAGCTGGATGAGTTCGAGCGCCTGCTCGGCGTTCCGGACTGGGAGGTTTTTGCCTGGCTGATCGGTCAGAAACCCGTGCCCCCTAACTATGCAGGTCCGGTGCTGGACCAGCTGATCGCATTCCGCTACGCCGCGCAATCCGGCTGACGCCGGGCGACGAGGTAGCCCGATGACCCCTGCTGAGCTGTTGAAGTCCCTGAGCGGCCCGGCCGCTGTCGCCGGCGCGCCGTTCGGCGCGGACGTCATCACGTTCTGCGAGGCGCTGATCAAGCGCGGCGGTATTGGCGTTTACGTTGCGCGCGATGACCGCATGGCGCAGGCCGCGCGCCGCATGGCGATGTTCGCTGCTCCGCGCCTCGATCAGGCCGACCTGCCCGGTTGGGACGTGCTGCCTTATGACCGCATCAGCCCGACGCCCGCGGTCGCCGCCCGCCGCTGCGCGGGCCTTGCGCGCATCGCGCGGTTTGAGGCGTCGCAAGGGCCGCTGCTGGTCGTCACGACCGCAGGCTCGCTGGTTCAGCGCGTGCCGCCCGTTGCGACGCTGCGCAAAGCCTCCTTCGCGATCCGCAAGGGCCAGGCCGTCAAGGCGGCGGACCTGACCGAGTATCTCGCCTTCAATGGCTACGTCCGCTCAAGCACCGTGCGCGAACAGGGCGAGTATGCGATTCGCGGCGGCATCATCGACATCTTTCCGCCAACGGCGCTGGAACCCTATCGCCTCGATTTCTTCGGCGATGTGGTCGAGACGCTGCGCACGTTCGATACGGAATCGCAGCGCTCGACCGGCCCTGCCGAAAGCGTCACATTCGCACCCGTCAGCGAGATCCTGTTCGACGACAAGGTGCTGAGCGGGTTCCGCGACCGGTTCCTGGAAACCTTTGGCCCGCCCTCCGGCGACCAGATGTACGAATCGGCCCGCGCCTCGATCCGGCGCCAGGGCGTGGAGTCGTGGCTTCCGTTGTTTCACGGCCACCTCGATACGTTGTTCGACTACGCAGGTCCGTCCGCCCTCTGGGGCCTCAGCCATTTGTCCAGCGAAGCGGCGCACGAGCGCCTGACACAGGCGACGGACTACCATATGGCGCGCCTCGAAGCCGGCGGCGGCGAAATCCGGACGGCCAGGGTGCTGGCGCCCGCGCGGCTGTACCTGACGCTGGACGAGCTGGACGCGCAGCTCGCAGGCCGGCCGGTCATCCGTTTCAATCCGGGTGATCCCACAGCCGGCGCGTTTGACATGGGCGCTCGGCGGGGCCGCGACTTTGCGCCGGAACGCCTTCGCACCGCTGCCAACATCTTCGAGACGGTGATCGATCACGCCAAGGCATTGTATGCCAGCGGCAAGCCTGTCGTGTTCGCGGCCTGGTCGGCGGGGTCTGCAGACCGCCTGATCAACGTGCTGGGTGATCATGGTCTCACCGGCCTCGTTCAGGTGCATACGCTGGAAGCCGCGAAGAAGACCGACTTCACGGTGGCTGAAGTGCCGATTGAAGCGGGTTTCTCGCTGCCCGGCATTGCGATGATTTCGGAAGCCGACGTGCTCGGCGACCGGCTCGCTGCGCCGCGCCGCAAGCGCAAGACCGCCAGCTTCATCACGGATGCGACCGCGCTCACCGCCGGCGACCTCGTCGTGCATGTCGATCACGGAGTTGGCCGCTATGTCGGCCTGCGCACGCTGGAGCTGACCGGCGCGCCGCATGACTGCCTGCAGCTCGAGTATGCCGGCGGCGACATGATCTTCCTGCCGGTCGAGAACATCGATCTGATCAGCCGTTACGGCTCGGAGGAATCTGAAAGCCAGCTTGACCGGCTTGGCGGAGCGGGCTGGCAGACGCGGAAGGCGAAAGCCAAGAAGCGGATCCTCGAGATGGCCGCCGAACTCATGGCGATTGCCGCCGCGCGCGAACTGCGGCGGGCAGAAGCCATTTCGGCCGGGCAGGGCTTCTATGAGGAGTTTGCTGCGCGCTTCCCGTATGAGGAAACTGAAGATCAGCTCTCGGCCATCGAGGATGTGCTCGGCGATCTGGCGTCGGGCAAGCCGATGGACCGGCTTGTCTGCGGCGATGTGGGTTTCGGCAAAACCGAAGTGGCCCTCCGCGCAGCCTTCGTCGCAGCGATGAGCGGCAAGCAGGTGGCGGTGATCGCGCCGACCACGCTGCTCGCGCGCCAGCACTTCAAGACTTTCGAGGAGCGCTTCGCCGGCTGGCCGCTGGTCGTGCGTCCGCTGTCGCGATTTGTCAGTGCACGTGAAGCGGCCGAAGTGCGGGCAGGTCTCGCCGATGGCAGCGTTGATGTCGTCATCGGCACGCATGCTCTGCTGACCAGGGAAATCGACTTCAAACGCCTCGGCATCATGATCGTCGACGAGGAGCAGCGCTTCGGCGTGAAGCACAAGGAACGGCTGAAGGAACTGAAATCGGACGTACACGTCCTGACGCTTTCGGCGACACCTATTCCGCGTACGTTGCAAATGGCGCTGACAGGTATCCGCGATCTGTCGATCATCGCGACACCGCCGGTGGACCGCTTGTCAGTGCGTACCTACATCACCGAAGAAGATACCGTCACACTGCGAGAAGCGCTGTTGCGCGAGAAGTATCGCGGCGGTCAGGCCTTCTTCGTGGCGCCGCGCATCCAGGACCTTGACAAGCTCGAGACGTTCCTGCGCCTCAACGTGCCGGAAGTTTCCTTCATCGTCGCGCATGGCCAGATGGCAGCGGGCGAACTCGAAGACATCATGACGGCCTTCTATGAGGGCAAGTATGACGTGCTGCTCTCGACCACGATTGTCGAAAGCGGCCTCGATATTCCGCGTGCGAACACGCTGATCATCCACCGCGCCGACATGTTTGGCCTGGCTCAACTTTATCAGCTGCGTGGCCGGGTCGGCCGCTCGAAGCTGCGCGCCTATGCCTATTTCACGACGCCGCGTGACAAGGTGATCACCGAGACGGCGGAGAAACGCCTCAAGGTGCTGCAGTCGCTCGACTCGCTGGGCGCGGGTTTCCAGCTCGCGAGCCACGACCTCGACATGCGCGGCGCGGGCAACCTGCTCGGCGATGCCCAGTCGGGTCAGGTCAAGGAAGTCGGGGTCGAGCTTTACCAATCGATGCTGGAAGATGCCGTTAAGGCCCTCCGGGCAGGCGCCAAGGATGAGGAAGACGTGGCGGACGACTGGTCGCCGCAGATCAATCTCGGCGTCGCGGTGCTGATCCCCGACGCATACGTTGAAGACCTGAACGTGCGCCTGTCACTTTACCGCCGGCTGTCAGACATAACGACCGCGCAGGACCGTGAAAGCTTCGCCGCTGAACTGATCGACCGGTTTGGTCCGCTCCCGGATGAAACCCGCCAGCTGCTGGATGTCATGGCGATCAAGGTCCAATGCCGCACTTTGGGAATTGCCAAGCTGGATTCAGGTGAGAAGGGGGCGGTGCTGTCCTTCCGGCCGGATACGATCATGGATCCGGCACGTCTGATGGAAATCGTCCGCTCCCGGCCGAACCAGCTGAAACTGCGGCCGGATTCGAAGCTCGTCCATTCAGGTCTCGGCGGCGCGCCGGATCGGCGCATTCCGCTCGTGAAGGCCTTCCTGAAGGAACTGGAGGCGGCTTGCGGGCTCGCCTCTGCGCAGGCCGCCGACGCCGTAGCGAAGATGGCGCAGAAGCGCACGACCGGACCGGAAGACAAGTGGTCGACGAAGCTCGCGGATGGCTTCCTGAAGGATAGCTAGCCTGAGGCCCGGCCAGCGAGCGACGCTGCGGCACCCCTTCCTTTTGCAGGTCCGGCACTTAAAGTCCCCCGCCAACCACCGGAACAATGGCAGCAAAGGGAGACCAACATGAGCCAGGGGCCGCTTTCAGGCGTCAAGATCGTTGAATTCGCAGGCATCGGGCCCGGCCCGTTCTGCGGCATGCTGCTGTCCGATCTCGGCGCTGACGTGATCCGGATCGACCGGCCGGGCGATGGCCGTCCGGGCCGCGCCGCGGATGTGATGAGCCGGGGGCGCCGCTCCATCGGCCTCAACCTCAAGGATCCGAAGGATGTCGAAGTCGCGCTCAGGCTGCTCGACAAGGCCGAGGGGCTGATCGAGGGTTTCCGGCCGGGCGTCATGGAGCGCAACGGCCTCGGCCCGGATGTGGTGTTGAAGCGCAATCCGAAGCTGGTCTATGGCCGCATGACCGGCTGGGGGCAGACGGGCGCTTACTCGCAGGCCGCCGGACACGATCTGAACTACATCGCCATTACGGGCGCATTGCACGCGATGGGCGACGGCAATGGCCGTCCGCGTCCGCCGCTCAACCTTGTCGGTGACTATGGCGGCGGAGCGCTGTATCTCGCGATGGGTCTGCTCGCCGGGATCGTCAATGTGAAGAATGGCGGTAAGGGGCAGGTCGTCGATGTGGCGATGTCCGATGGCGCGGCGAGCCTTGCGACCATGTTCTACGGCATGAAGGCGATGGGCATCTGGACGGATGACCGGGAAGCCAACCTCCTCGATGGCGGCGCGCACTTTTACGACACCTACGAAACCAAGGACGGCAAGTGGGTGGCGATCGGGTCGATCGAGCCGCAATTCTATGCGCTGCTGCGCGAGAAGGCCGGCCTCACCGGGCCTGAATGGGACGCGCAGATGGACCGCGGCCAGTGGCCCGAATTGAAGGCCAAGCTGATGGACGTGTTCCTGACGAAGACGCGCGACGAATGGTGCGCGATCATGGAGGCGACCGACATATGCTTTGCGCCGGTGTTGTCGATGACGGAAGCGCCCAGGCACAAGCACAACACGGACCGGCAGACCTTCGTGGAGATCGAAGGCGTGGTTCAGCCTGCACCCGCGCCGCGCTTCTCCGCGACGCCGGGGGCCATCCAGCGCCGTCCCGCGGGCCTTGGCGAACACACGGACGAAGTGCTCAAGGACTGGGGCGTTGTCCGGGGCTGATGTCTGAACGCCGGACAACACGTCCGGCCGCCTTTGTTCAGACTCATTCCCCTATTAACTAAAACTGCCGGTGCAAAGCCAATCAGGCTTCTTGCCAGGGTGATGACCCGGCGTCCTTCTTGCTTACCTTGGCCGGCCTTCGGGCCGGCCATTTTCGTTCAGGGCTTGCGAAGGCCCCCCGGTGCCTGCAAAATCCTGGCGTTTGGCGCTTGCCACCGCGTCCGGCCTGCGTTAACAGGCGCGCTTTCCTGCGGGCTACACGAGGCCCGCGGCCAAACCAGATTCCGGAAGCAGTGTCATGGCCGTCCCCAAGAGTAAGAAGTCGAAGTCCCGTACGCGCATGCGCCGCGCACACGACCGGCTGGACATGAACACCTACATCGAAGACGCCACCTCGGGCGAGCTTCGCCGTCCGCACCATATCGATCTCAAGACCGGTGTGTACCGCGGCCGCCAGATCCTCGAGCCCAGCGAAGAGATCTAGTCTTCCATCGACCAGCGGCTTCAAAGCGCCTCCTGCCCACGCAGGGGGCGTTTTTGCGTTTGGGTGAGCTCCCGGCCCGCGCGGAAGGGGCTTGCGAAGCAAAGCGCAGCCCTCTAACGCCTGCTGCATCTTCAGAGCCTTCCGCGAAAGACCCGTCCCATGAGCGAGATCATCGACATTCACGCCCGCGAAATCCTCGACAGCCGCGGCAACCCGACAGTCGAAGTGGATGTCACACTTGACGATGGCTCGACGGGCCGCGCGGCTGTGCCCTCGGGCGCTTCGACCGGGGCGTACGAAGCTCACGAGCAGCGCGATGGCGACAAATCCCGATATGGTGGCAAAGGCGTGCTCAAAGCCGTTGACGCCGTGAACGGCGAGATCTGCAACGAGCTGACGGGGCTTGATGCCACCGATCAGCGCATGATCGACATGTTGATGATCGATCTCGACGGGACCGAGAACAAGTCCCGCCTGGGCGCCAACGCGATTCTCGGCGTGTCGCTGGCCGTCGCTAAGGCAGCCGCCGAAACCTGCTCGATGCCGCTCTACCGTTACATCGGCGGCGCCAATGCCCGCGTCCTGCCGACGCCGATGATGAACATCATCAATGGCGGCGCACACGCGGATAACCCCATCGATATCCAGGAATTCATGATCATGCCGGTCAGCGCAGAAAGCATCGCAGATGCCGTGCGTGTCGGCGCGGAAGTCTTCCACTCACTGAAAAAGACGCTGCATGACGCCGGCCACAATACGAACGTTGGCGATGAGGGCGGCTTTGCGCCAAACATCGGTTCGACCGACGAAGCCATCGGTTTCATCCTGAAGGCCATCGAGAAAGCCGGCTACCGGCCCGGCGAAGACGTCGCGCTCGCTCTGGACGCTGCTTCGACCGAGTTCTTCAAGAACGGCAAGTATGAACTGGCCGGTGAAGGCAAATCGCTGACGTCGGAACAGTTCGCCAAATATCTCTCGGACCTCTGCGACCGGTATCCGATCCTCTCCATCGAAGACGGCATGGCCGAAGACGATTGGGAGGGCTGGATCGCGCTCACCGAAATGCTCGGCAGCAAGGTGCAGCTGGTCGGCGATGACCTGTTCGTGACCAATCCCGACCGTCTTGCCATGGGCCTGCAGCGCGGCGCGGCCAACTCGATCCTCGTCAAGGTCAACCAGATCGGCACGCTGTCGGAAACACTCGACGCTGTTGAACTCGCGCATCTCCACGGCTACACCGCCGTGATGAGCCACCGCTCCGGCGAGACAGAAGACTCGACGATTGCCGATCTTTCGGTTGCAACGAACTGCGGGCAGATCAAGACCGGCTCGCTCAGCCGCTCTGACCGGATCGCGAAGTACAACCAGCTGATCCGGATCGAGGAAGAGCTGGGCCCGATTGGCATCTATGCAGGCCTGTCACGGATCAACGCCGGATAAGCTCAGGTTACAGTCCTGAAACACGACCTGCCGATCTCTTCATGGTACATGTTCGAGATTGACTGAGCATAAGGGCACCGGAATGCGCCTGATCTACCTGTTGGCGGTGGACGAAGATCACGCTGCGGCAGCCGAAGTCGAGTGGTTGCTCGGGCAGCGCGGCTACTTCGTCCGGCGGGCGGAAGAAGGGTCCGCTTTCCCGCCCGCCCGGCCAAATGAGATCACGCTGGCGCTCTGGTCGCAGTCGGCCCAGGCCTCCCAAAAGCAGATCCTGTTCACGAACTGCGCCATTGATGCGTGGACGCAGGGACGTCTGATCCTCGCGCGGCTCGACGACGCGCTCCAGCCGCGCGGCCTCGGCGATGTCGAAGCCATCGACCTGACCTTCGTTCCGGCGCGTGTGGCGTCTGTCTGGAAGATTGTCGAGGCGGCGCAAGGCATTGACCGCCTGCTTGAGCTTCGCCGCAAGGATGCCCCGCCAGAGCCGGACCTGGCAGACAGCGATATGTCCGGGCCGGGTGAAGCGGAACATCCCGCTTGCGAACCTAAGCCAAAAGGCACCTCGGCGCGCGGGTTCTCTTCGAGCCACGCGGTCATCGCCGGTTTCGTCGCGGCCGGTGCGTTTGCCTCCCTCGGCTTCCTCAGCCTGACTGAGGCGCCGAACATACTTCTGGGTTTGGCGGCCGCGCTCTGGGGGATTGTTGCGGGCACCGTGGCCGGTTTCGTCGGGGGCGGCGATCGTGAGCTGAAGTCTGCCGCGCGCGTTCCCCCACCAGCAGCCCTGGCAGCCCCGGCAGCTTCGGCGCCTGGCCTGCGCGAAGTTGAACACGTCAGCGAATCCGCAACCCTCCCGGAAGGCCCGGCCGGGATCTCGGGATAGACCGGAATGAACTTCAAGCCGGCGCCCATTGGCCCGGGCGAATCGCCGAGGCGATTCGCCGCTCCGCTACCTTCTGCGTGACGTGCCCGGCGGTGTCGTTCCAGTCCGGCGATGTCCGCCGCGAGGTCTACATCTCGAACAGGTACCAGCGGAAGCTGCTGCCCGTTCGCCTCGATTCTGCAGAGATGCCAGCGGATTTCGGGTCCTTCCTGATCGACCGCAAATGGCTGGACCGCACGACTGCGCACCAAGCAGAACGCGCCAACCGTCTGCAGGCCGCTCTCGGTCGGTAAGAGATTGGTTACCCGCGCCGTTTACCAGAGTGGTCATGGTTTCACGGCTTCAGGCTCTCGGGCTCAGTCTTCTGGTGCTCTACTTCGCTTACCACGCTTTTGCCGGTGAGCAGGGGCTCGGTCGTTGGACCGATGCACAGATCGCGCTTGAGGAGCGAGAGCGCGATCTGGCGTTGGCCAAGGCCGAAATAGAACGCCTCAAGACCGATATTCGCCGGCTGACGCCGGGATCCGTTGATCCGGATTATGTCGAGGCCCTCGCCCGTGATAAACTCGCCTTCGTTTATCCCGGCGAGATCGTGTTGCTCACAGCGGATGCGGGCTCTGCAAAATGACAACGATGCTCTGACTTGTCGCTGCAAAAATGCGGGGACATAAGGGGTCAGGGAGACACAGCGTATGGCGACGAAACCCAAGAGTGCAAAAAAGGCACCGGCGAAGGCCTCCAAGGCCGACATGTTGAAATTCTATAGCGACATGCTGCTGATTCGCCGCTTCGAAGAGAAGGCCGGTCAGCTGTATGGCATGGGCAAGATTGCCGGCTTCTGCCATCTCTATATCGGGCAGGAAGCGGTCGTGACCGGCATGCAGGCCTGCCTGAAGGACGGCGACCAGGTCATCACCGGCTACCGCGATCATGGGCACATGCTCGCCTGCGGCCTCGACCCGAACGGCGTGATGGCGGAGCTGACCGGGCGCATCGGCGGCCTGTCGCGCGGCAAGGGCGGCTCGATGCACATGTTCTCGAAAGAGAAGAACTTCTACGGCGGGCACGGCATTGTCGGCGCGCAGGTGCCGCTTGGTACGGGGCTCGCCTTCGCCAACAAGTATCGCGGCAATGACAACGTCTCGCTGGCTTATTTCGGCGACGGCGCCGCCAATCAGGGGCAGGTGTATGAGGCCTTCAACATGGCCTCACTTTGGAAGCTGCCGGTCATCTACGTGATCGAGAACAACATGTACGCGATGGGCACGAGCGTCGAACGCGCCTCGGCCGAAGTGGAGCTCTTCAAGCGCGGAATCAGCTTCGAGATCGAAGGCGAGGAAGTCGACGGCATGGATGTGCTGGCCGTGCGCGAGGCCGGAGAGAAGGCCGTGAAACATGCGCGCGCCGGCAAGGGACCGTACATCCTCGAGATGAAAACCTATCGCTACCGCGGCCACTCAATGTCGGACCCCGCGAAGTATCGCAAGCGCGAGGAAGTCGATGACATCCGCACGCATCATGATCCGATCGAAGGCCTTAAGGGCCAGATCATCGAACAGGGCTACGCGACCGAGGACGACCTAAAAAAGATCGACAACGAGATCAAAGCCATCGTGAAAGAGGCGGCGGACTTCTCGCTCGCAAGCCCTGAGCCGGACGCCAGTGAACTGTGGACGGATGTTTTGATTGAAGGGGCTGCTTAATGTCGGTGGACATCTTGATGCCAGCGCTGTCGCCAACCATGGAAGAGGGCACGCTTTCCCGGTGGCTCAAGAAAGAAGGCGATGCGGTAAAGTCCGGCGACATCATTGCCGAGATCGAAACCGACAAGGCGACGATGGAAGTCGAAGCGGTCGATGAGGGCATCCTCTCGCGCATCGTCGTGCCGGAAGGTACCGAAGGCGTGAAGGTCAACGCGATCATTGCGGTGCTCTCCTCGGAAGGCGAAGACGTTGTCAGATCGGCGCCAAAGTCCGCGTCTGCGCTTGCGAAGGCAGAGCGGGTTGCACCAGAGGCAGACAAGCCCGAGATCGCCGCGCCCGAACAGCCGCGCGCAAAAGTCGTTGCCGACGCTTCACTCCCCGCAGGCACGACCTTCACCGAGACGACAGTCCGCGATGCACTCCGCGATGCGATGGCAGAAGAAATGCGGCGCGACGAGCGCGTGTTCGTCATGGGCGAGGAAGTCGCGCAATATCAGGGCGCCTACAAGGTAACGCGCGAACTGCTGCAGGAGTTCGGCGAACGCCGCGTGATCGATACACCGATCACGGAGCATGGCTTTGCCGGTCTCGGCGTTGGCGCAGCCTTCGCGGGCCTGCGTCCGGTCGTCGAGTTCATGACCTTCAACTTCGCCATGCAGGCCATCGACCATATCATCAACTCGGCCGCCAAGACGCTCTACATGTCCGGCGGCCAGATGGGCTGTCCCATCGTGTTCCGCGGGCCGAACGGTGCGGCCAGCCGCGTCGGCGCCCAGCACAGCCAGGACTATTCGGCCTGGTATGCGCAGATCCCCGGCCTCAAGGTCATCGCGCCGTATGATGCGGCCGATGCCAAGGGCCTTCTCAAAGCCGCGATCCGCGATCCGAACCCGGTCGTCTTCCTCGAGCATGAACTGCTCTATGGCCAATCCTTCCCGGTGCCGGATGGCGACTTTGTATTGCCGATCGGCAAGGCAGCGGTGAAACGCCAAGGCACAGATGTGACGCTGGTCGCGCATTCCCGGATGGTCGGTTATGCGCTGCAGGCGGCCGAACGGCTCGCGGCAGACGGCATCAGCGCCGAGGTCATCGACCTGCGCACACTGCGCCCGCTCGATACCGATACGGTGGTCGAGAGCGTCAAGAAGACGAGCCGCCTCGTCTGCTGCGAAGAAGGCTGGCGCTATTTCGGCGTCGGCGCGGAAATCGCGGCCACGGTGGTGTCCGAGGCCTTCGACTACCTCGACGCCCCGCCCATCCGCGTCCACCAGAAAGACGTGCCGCTGCCCTACGCGGCGAATCTCGAAGCCCTGAGCCTTCCGAATGCGGACGATATCGTAGCCGCAGTGAAGAAGGTGTGTGAGGGAGGTCTCTGATGCCCATCAACATCACGATGCCTGCGCTCAGCCCCACGATGGAAGAGGGCACGCTGGCCAAATGGCTGGTGAAGGAGGGCGACACCGTCAAGTCCGGCATGATCATCGCCGAGATCGAGACCGACAAGGCGACGATGGAAGTCGAAGCCGTCGATGAAGGCAAGGTTGGCAAGATCATGGTGCCCGCCGGCACGGAAGGCGTGAAGGTCAACGCTGTGATCGCCGTGCTGCTGGAAGAGGGCGAGAGTGTGGGCGACGTGAAAGCGCCTATTGTGGCTCCACTGAAAGTGGAAGCTGTACCTGCGCCCAAGCCAGTTGCGCCGGTTTCTAATCCCACATTCAACCCTGTCACCCCGGCGAAAGCAGGGGCCCAGTCTTCGGTGGCGGTTCTGGATCCAGGCTTTCGCCGGGATGACAGGATCGTTAGTGAACGGATCATTGCGAGCCCGCTGGCCAAGCGCATCGCGTTCAACAAGGGCATCGACCTCAAAGCTCTCAAAGGCTCTGGCCCGCATGGCCGCATCATCCGCCGCGATGTCGAAAGCGCTAGGCCGGGCGCGGCTCAGCCCGCCCAGGGCGGCGCGCCGATGATGGCCGACGGCCTCATCCTGCCGCAAATCCTCGACGACCGTGTCTATGCGCCGGACACTTACGAGCTGAAGCCGCTGGACGGCATGCGCAAGACGGTCGCGAGGCGCTTGACGCAGAGCTTCATGCAGGTGCCGCATTTCCCGCTGAACATCGACATCACGCTGGACAACCTTCTGGAAAGCCGAGCCGCCATCAACGCCGCCGCGCCGAAGGACGTCAAGATTTCGGTCAACGACCTGCTGATCAAGGCGGCGGCGCTCGCGCTTATCGACGAGTCGGATTGCAATGCATCGTACACGGACAAGGGAATCGCCTATCACAAGCATGCCAACATCTCGGTTGCCGTGGCGGTCGAGGGCGGGCTGATCACGCCGGTGATCTTCAAGGCGGAGGGCAAGGGCCTCGCCGAGATTTCCGAGGAGATGAAGGACCTCGCCACACGCGCGCGCGAGCGCAGGCTCAAGCCGCAGGAATACATGGGCGGTACCTTCTCGATCTCGAACCTCGGCATGTTCGGCATCAAGTCCTTCGCCTCGATCATTAACCCGCCCGAAGGCATGATCCTTTCGGTCGGTGCCGGCGAGAAACGCGCAGTTGTTGACGAGACGGGCGCCATCGTCGCTCGCACCGTGATGAGCGTCACGCTGACTTGCGACCACCGTGTCATCGGCGGCGCCGAAGGTGCGAAATGGCTCGCCGCGTTCAAGCGCTATGTCGAAACGCCGGAAGCGATGCTGCTGTAGCAGCGAGAGGAAATCGAATGAGCAGTTATGATCTGATCGTCATCGGCTCCGGCCCCGGTGGCTATGTCGCGGCGATCCGCGCGAGCCAGCTCGGGATGAAGACGGCCATCGTCGAGCGCGAAAGCCTGGGTGGCATTTGCCTTAACTGGGGATGTATTCCGACGAAGGCGCTGCTGCGCTCCGCCGAGGTGCTGCACCTCGCCAAGCATGCCAAATCCTTTGGCCTGAAGATCGAGAACCCGTCCTTTGATCTGGACGCCGTCGTGAAGCGCTCACGCGGCGTCGCGTCCCAGCTGTCGAACGGCGTGAAGTTCCTGATGAAGAAGAACAAGATCGACGTGATCGAAGGTAGTGCGCGTCTCGAGAAGGGCGCGCCCGCACCGAAGGTCATCGTCAGGGGCAAGGATGGCAAGGATACGCCGTACACGGCCAAACACGTCATGCTCGCCACCGGTGCCCGCGCGCGCGACATTCCTCAGGCTGGCCTCGTCGCGGATGGCAAGCTCATCTGGACCTACCGCGAGGCCATGACACCGGACGCAATGCCCAAACGCCTGCTGGTGGTCGGCTCCGGCGCCATCGGAATTGAGTTTGCGAGCTTCTATAATGAGCTTGGCGCCGAGGTTACGGTCGTCGAAGTCATGGACCGGATCCTGCCTGTGGAGGACGCGGAGATTTCCGCATTCGCCGAAAAGGATTTCAAAAAGCAGGGCTTGAACATTCTGACGGGCGCGAAGGTCGAAAACGTCAAAGCGGGCAAGAACGTCGTCACTGCCGACATCACGACGAACGACGGAAAGAAGGAAACAAAGGAATTCGACCGCGCCATCCTCGCCGTCGGCATTGTCGGCAATGTGGAGAATCTTGGCCTCGAAGCGCTCGGCGTGAAGATCGACAAGACGCACGTCACCGTCGATGGCTTCGGCCGCACCGGCGTGCCGGGCCTCTATGCCATCGGCGACCTGACGGGCCCGCCCTGGCTGGCGCACAAGGCGAGCCATGAAGGCGTCACCTGCGTCGAAGGCATTGCCGGCAAGAACCACGCCGAGCCTTTCGATGCCTCGAACATTCCCGGCTGCACCTATTCACACCCGCAGGTTGCAAGCGTCGGCCTCACCGAAGCGGCTGCCAAGGCGAAGGGTTTCGACATCAAGGTGGGCCGCTTCCCTTTCATCGGCAATGGCAAGGCCATTGCGCTCGGCGCCGAGAATGGCCTTGTGAAGACGATCTTCGACAAGAAGACCGGCGAACTGCTCGGCGCGCACATGATCGGGGCGGAAGTCACCGAGTTGATCCAGGGCTATGTCATCGCGCGTCAGGGCGAGCTGACGGAGGCCGATATTCTGCACACGGTCTTTGCGCACCCAACCTTATCGGAAACCATGCACGAAGCCGTGCTCGATGCGGAAGGCCGCGCCCTGCACATCTGAGCGCGGCCTCGCCGCCGGTCAGAACGTGATGCGCAGTCCTGTGCGGATGTTTCGGCCGGGCGACGAGATCAGATCCTTCAGCACGGAGGTTGCGACGCGCACCTCCTCATCCGTCGCATTGCGCACTTCAACGAAGAGCTGCGCGCCCCGGGCGCCGTAGCCGAATTCGGAGAGATTGACGGCGGCGCGAAGGTTCAGGGTCGTGTATCCGTCCGTAGGCAGCTGGCCGGCGCCCACATTGTCCTGATCACCGGCCCATTCAAATCCGGCGCCCGCCTCGAAATATGTCCAGCTGGCATTGGCCTCTCCCGTCAGGCGGAGAGGCGGAATGAACGGCACGTCGCTGCCGCTGTCCAATTCGGCGTTCACGTAATCAAGGCCGGCCTTGAGCTGCCATTCCGCGCCGAGCAGTGCCTTTCCGAGCATGGCTTCGCCATAAAGCTCTCCGCCTGTAAACGTCGCATCGTCCTGCGCGAAGGCAAAAACGGGCAGGTCATCGGCTTCATCGACAAGCACGCCGCCGTCTTCGATGGTGCCGGGCGTCAGGAAGATGAAGTCGGAAAACTGCGTCGTGAACAGGTTTGCGCCGAGCGATAGCCAATCATTCCGCCAACGGAGCGTGCCTTCAAGGTTGAGCCCGCGTTCCTTGTCGAGCGCCGCGTCGCCCACTTCGAACTGCCGGGTGGCAAGGTGCGGGCCGAATGCGAACAGCTCGATCTCGTTCGGCGCCCGTTCGGTGAGGCTGAGCTGGGCCCCCATGAACACGCCGTTCTCCAGGTGCTGGTGAACCCCGGCAGAAGCGCTGAACAGATCGAACCCGGCCTCTCCGGCAACGAGGTTGTCATGCGTCAGGCGCTCTGCGCGCACGCCGCCTTCAACGCCAAAGCCGCTCTCCCATTCTTTAGCCTCATACAGGAACACCGCGGCCGATTGCGTATCTGTCGGCGTGATGAACGCTTCATCGCCTTCGGCCAGCAGTTCCTTGTCGAGCACCTGGACGCCGAGGGCGCCTTCGAATCCGGCAAGGGTGTGATCCAGCTCGCCACGTGCTTCATAACCCGACGTCTCGAACCGCGTACCGGGCACGCCCGGACCTTCGAACTCCATATGCTTGTAATCTGCCACGGCGAGAGAGCCAGAAATCCGGTTCAGGATCACTCCATCCAGATCTAGGCCGGCCCGGAAATCATACCGCGTCTGTTCGAGGTCGATGAAGGCAAGCTCTTCTTCGGCGCCCGGGACGCCCTCATGTTCATGACCGCCGGGCAGCCCGTAGGCGGCTTTCTGATTGCGGAAAGCGATGCCGGCGAAGCCTTTGTCCCCGACCCAGGAGAGACCCGCGGCAAGCGACTGCGTCTCGAGGAACGAATTCTCGACCTGGCCACTCGCTTCGTCTTCCGGCGCCCCCCCCTCGCTGGCTTCAAGCGCCCGCAGGCGGCTCGATTCCACAAATCCGGGTACGTCATAATCCCCGAAGTCGCGCTGCGAGGCCGACAAGGCCAAGACGAACGGCCCTTGCGCGAGTAGACTCCGGCCCGCCAGTTCGGTCCCCTCATTGACACTGTTGTAAGCGCTGAACAGCTCGCCCGAGGCCGCTTTTTCCGGCAGCTTCTCCCCGATCATTGCGTCAATCACGTTGACCACGCCGCCGATTGCCTGGCCGCCATAGGCGAGGGCAGCGGGGCCGCGCAGGATTTCGATCTTGTCGGCATCAATCCCGTCTGCGGCGGCCTGGTGATCCGGGCTTGCGGCCGATACGTCGATGACGCCGATTCCGTTGGTCAGGATCTGCACGCGCTCTGCGCCGAGGCCGCGCAGCACAGGCCGGCCCGCACCCTGGCCGAAGAAGGTCGAGGTGATGCCCGGCTCGCCGGAAAGCGTATCGCCAAGCGTCGCGGCAAGCTGCTCAACGATATCGTCCCGCCCGAGGGCTGTGGCGTTGCCGACCAGTTCGTCGCTGGATCGCTCGGGCCCTGGCGCGGTCGTGATGACGATGGTCTCGAGCCGCTTCAGCCCCTCATTTTCCTGCGCATGCGCCGCGCCGAGCAGCGCCTGTGCGGAAACCGCCGTTGCCATCAGAACCTGCTTCAAGCCCATCGCCTCCGTAATGTGATACTATAGCATTACTGGATTTGCGGTGAGGCCGCAAGAGGCGCAAGAGCAGTTCCTTCAAGTCAGCTGGCGCTGCCATCCACGCGGAGCAGGGACCCCGTCGTGAAGCTCGATGACGGGCTCGCGAGATAGAGCGCCGCCGTGATAATCTCGTGCGGCAAGCCGGGACGGCGCAGTGCGTTGTCCGCGCTCTGGCGCATCTCGTCCGGCCAGGCCTTTGAGATATCCGTCAGGAAGGGGCCGGGGCAGATCGTGTTCACGCGCACCTTCGGCGCATACTCATGCGCCAGCGAAAGGCTCATCGCGTTCAGCGCAGCCTTCGCCGAGCCGTACGGGACAACCGATGGCAAGGGCACGAGGCTCCCTGACGAGGAGATGTTGATGATGCTGCCGCCATCCCCGTCCGCCATGCGCTTCGCCACCTGGCTCGCCAGCCGGAACGGCCCCTTGAAATTGAGGTTCAGCACGCTGTCGAAAAGGGCTTCGGACACCTCATGGCTCGCCATCCGGGGACCGGAGCCTGCATTGTTCACGAGAATGTCCACCCGCCCGAACCTGGCGTAAGCCGCCTCGATCAGCGCATCGATATCGTCCCATCGGCCGCAATGGGCTGCGTGCGCGTAGGCTTTGCGACCCAGACCGCGCACTTCCTCTGCCACCGCTTCACATGCGTCCAGCTTCCGGCTGGCGACGATGATATCGGCGCCGTGCCCGGCAAACGCCTTGACCATCTGATAGCCGAGCCCCCGGCTGCCTCCGGTCACGAGCGCGACTTTTCCTGTGAGATCGAAATAGGGACTGGTCATGGCGGTGCCTCTGCGGATGGAGATGCAGTTTTGGCCGCCCGGCGGCTCAGATCAATGCGTGTCCACACGGAAAGCGCCGCCGCGGTTCAGTTCAGAACTTGCGGAGACGTCAGTGTGGCGGTCCTGGCCGCTTCAACTTCGCGCATCACGCGCATCAGGTTCCCGCCCCAGATCTTGGCAATGTCTTCCTGTGTGTAGCCGGCACCGAGCAGCGCAGCCGTCACTTTCGGCAGGTCAGCCACATCCTTCAGGCCGTCGACCCCGCCGCCGCCATCCCAATCCGCGCCGATACCAACATGATCCGGTCCGACGAGTTTCAGGGTGTACAACAGGTGTTCCATGAACTTCTCGAAGGTTGAGCGCGGCGGCGGTGTCGCCTTGTCTATCGCCTTGCGTGCGTCGCGGAACGCCGCCAGCGTGGCAGCATCCATCTTTGAGGTGTCCGTTCCGAAATTCGCTTCAAGCGCGGCAATCGCCGCGAGGCGCTCCGGCGTCGCCGTCAGCGCTTCGAGATAGGCACCATAGGCGTTGATCTGGATCACGCCGCCGTCTTCCGCGATGGCTTTCAGCAGGTCGTCGGGCAAGTTGCGCGGATGGTCATAGACGCCCTTCGGCCCGGAATGCGACAGGACAATGGGCGTGGTCGATCGTTCCAGCATGTCGCGCACGGTATCGTCCGAAGCGTGCGACCCGTCGAGGATCAGGCCCAGCCGGTTGGCCTCGCGCACCAGCTCTTCGCCAAGCGGGCTGAGGCCTCCGAAAGCCGGCGTGACATCCGTCGCACTGTCCGCGAACTGATTGTTCCGGAAATGCACCGGCGCAATCATCCGGAGGCCGCCGGTATAGAAGGTCTCCAGTAACGAAAGGTCCGATGCCAGAGGATAGGAATTCTCCATGCTCTGGAACACGATCTTCTTGCCTGAAGCTAAGATCCGGTCCGCTTCTGCGGCCGAAAAAGCGAGCTCGACATCTGACGAATACTTGGCCGCAAGTTCGCGGATGGATGTCTGGCGCAGGATGGCGATGTTGCGTGCTGCGTTCGTGGAAGCGGTATCGAGCGGCCCTTGCGTTGTGAAGATGACCCAGAAGCCGCCATCGAGGCCGCCTTCGTTCATCCGGGGCAGGTCGACATGCGTACCATCGACATCAAAATCGCCGCGCTTTGAGAAGTCATACCCGGCACTGTGAAAGTTGGCGGGTGTATCGAGGTGACTGTCCAGAACCATGAAGCTCTGGTGCAGCGTCTCCGTCGCTGTCAGCGCCGGGGCTGCCTCGGTCGTTGGGGCCGGGCTTTGAACCGGAAAATGGGCGCAGGCCGCCAGCAGCAGTGCCGGCGCGGCAAGGACGAACTTTTTCATGACTGACCCCGAATGTCTGGATATGGACCTGATCTGAATTGACATCTTGGCACCCGGCAGGCCCGCGTCAACGCGGCGCCATCATTCGGCGCCGAATACGCGCGCAAAGATCGTGTCGGCGTGCTTGAAATGATACTCCAGATCGAAAAGCGCATCGATCTCGGACGGGCTGAGCCGCGCCGTGATTTCGCCGTCGGCCTTCAGCAGCACATCGAGATCGCCTTCCTTCTTCCAGGTGCGCATCGCATTGCGCTGGACGAGCCGGTAGGCGTCCTCCCGGCTGAAACCCTTCTCGACCAGCGCCAGCAGGATGCGCTGCGAATTGTGCAGCCCGCCCATACTGTTGATCGTGCGCAGCATGTTCCCGGGATAGACGACCAGGTTCTCGACCACGCCGGCGAGACGGTGCAGCGCAAAATCCAGGTGGATGGTCGCATCTGGCCCGATGCCGCGTTCGACCGAGGAGTGGGAGATGTCGCGCTCGTGCCAGAGCGCAACGTTTTCCAGCGCGGGCACGACGGCTGAGCGCACCAGGCGGGCAAGACCTGTCAGGTTCTCGGTCAGCACCGGATTGCGCTTGTGCGGCATGGCGGACGAGCCCTTCTGTCCGGCCGAGAAGAATTCTTCCGCTTCCAGAACTTCCGTACGCTGAAGATGGCGAACTTCTGTCGCCAGGCGCTCAACGGAAGATGCAATCACCCCCAGTACTGCAAAATACATCGCATGCCGGTCGCGCGGGATAACCTGCGTAGAGACCGGTTCAATCCGCAGACCGAGCTTTGCCGCCACGTGTTCTTCCACGCGTGGATCAATATTCGCAAAGGTGCCGACCGCGCCGGAGATGGCGCAGGTCGCGACTTCCTCGCGGGCGATGAGCAGGCGCCCGCGCGCCCGCTGGAACTCGGCGTGGAAGCCGGCCAGCTTGATGCCGAACGTGGTCGGCTCTGCATGAATACCGTGGCTGCGGCCAATCGTGGGCGTGTACTTGAATTCCATTGCGCGCGTCCTGAGCGCCGCGAGCACCCGGTCGATCCCGCCGAGCATAAGATCTGCCGCACGCACGAGTTGCACGTTGAGGCAGGTATCGAGCACATCCGATGACGTCATCCCGAGATGCAGGAACCGCGCTTCATCGCCCACATGCTCCGCCACGTTTGTCAGGAACGCGATGACATCGTGTTTCACTTCGCGCTCGATGGCATCGATCCGGTCGACTTCAAACGCGGCCCGCTCGCGCACGGCCTGGCTGACGCCCGCAGGGATCGTGCCCATGCCCTCCATTGCTTCAGCCGCGAGCGTCTCGATCTCCAGCCAGATGCCGAACCGGGCCTCAGGCGTCCAGATCGCGGCCATCTCCGGGCGGGTGTAGCGAGGGATCATCAGGGCTCTCCGTTGGCGTCTGCTTGCCATTAAGGACTTCATCCGCGTTACGCCAGTCCGCCCGTTCGGCCAAGGTGCGCGGTGTGCGCTCGCCATTCTGTTTCGCTCGGGAAGGGGTTACGCTTGCCGCTGATTCGAATCGGCCCTGTCCATGTCCACGCAACCTGCCAAAAAGCTCACCGACCTTGGCTCCGCCGCCCCGGATCTCTCCGAAGGCGGGCGGCGCTGGCGCCTTCACGGCGCAGATGCACGCAAGGTTCAGGCGCTCTTGCCGGTGGTCGGCGGCAATGACCTGCTCGCCCGGCTGCTCGAGGCGCGCGGCGTAGAACCTGCTGAGGCGGGCAGTTATCTCTTGCCAACGCTGCGCGCCTTGTTCCCGGATCCCAGTTCCTTCGCCGACATGGACAAGGCCGCCGGCATCGTCCTCGACGCCGTTCTCGATGGCCGCAAGGTCGTGGTCTTTGCCGACTATGACGTCGATGGTGGCACATCCTCCGCCATCCTCGCGCGCTATTTCCGCGCCTGGGGCCGCGATCTCGGCCTTTATGTGCCGGACCGCCTGGAGGAGGGCTACGGCCCATCCCCGGAAGCCTTCCGTTATCTGAAGGCCGGCGGCGCGCAACTCGTCATCACCGTGGATTGCGGCGCCGCCGCCATCCGCGCGCTGGACGAAGCGAACGCGATCGAATTGCCCATCGTCGTCATCGACCACCACCTGATGTCCGGCGCAGTCCCCCAGACCGCCGCGCTGGTGAACCCCAATCGGCCCGATTGCACCTCGGGCCAGGGCCACCTCGCCGCGGCGGGCGTCGTCTTCGTATTCGTTGCCGCCCTCAACCGTCTCGCCCGCGAGCGCGCCATCGCGCCGCCGGACGGTCTGCCGGACATTCTCAAACTGCTCGACCTCTGCGCGCTGGGCACGCTCTGCGACATGGCGGCGCTGACCGGCGTCAACCGTGCCTTCGTTCGGCAGGGCCTCAGCATGATGGCGCATGACCAGAATATCGGCCTGCGGGCGCTGGCAGACGTCTCCGGTATCGGCAAGATCGAAACCGTGTATCACGCGACCTTCCTGCTCGGTCCGCGCCTCAACGCGGGTGGCCGGGTTGGCGATCCATGGTTGGCGGCGAAACTCCTCGCCACCGACGACCGGGGTGAAGCCATCGCGCTGGCCGAACGCCTCCACGCCCTGAACGACGAACGAAAGGCGCTGGAAGCCGCAATCCTCGACGCTGCCACGGCGCAGGCCGAGCGCTCCCTCGCCGCCCAGCCGGATCGCGGGATCATCATCGCCGCTGGCGAAGGCTGGCACCCCGGCGTCATCGGCATTGTCGCGGGACGTCTCAAGGACCGCTTCCACTTGCCCAGTATCGTCATAGGCTGGGGCGACGGCCTCGGGCCCGTCGCGAAAGGCTCAGGCCGTTCCGTGAAGGGCGTGAACCTTGGCGCCGCCATTTCTGAAGCGGCGCGCCAGGGCGTCATTCTCTCCGGCGGCGGCCACGCGATGGCGGGCGGGCTCAGCATGGACCCCAAGCAGCTCGCCGGGTTCGACGCCTGGATGCTCGATCACATGTCCGCCTTTGCCGAGGAACGCGACGCAGCGCTCGATCTCGAAATCGACGCCCTCGTCGCACCCGGCGCCGTCACGCCGGAACTTGTCGAGCGCATCGCAACGCTCGGGCCGTTCGGCGTCGGAGCGCCGGAACCCGTGTTCCTCCTGAAGGAGGTCAGCGTCACCGGTGTCCGACGCGTTGGCACGCAGCATCTTCGCTTCACAGTCGAAGACGCCTCAGGCCGCCTTGAATCGATCGCCTGGCGCGCAGAAGGCACACCGATGGGCGATGCCCTGCGCCAGGGCGGGCGGTGCAGCGTGGTGGGCAGGCTGAAGGCCGACACCTGGAACGGCCGCGTCCGTGTGCAGCTTGAAACGATCGATATCACGCGCCACTGAACAAACGCATCCAATCGCGGCGAGGTGGGTTGCCCTGTCCTGAATCAGCCGCTATATCGCGCCTCTCAAAGCCGTGCGGTCCCTTCGTCTATCGGTTAGGACGTCAGGTTTTCAACCTGAAAAGAGGGGTTCGACTCCCCTAGGGACTGCCAGCTTTCAAGCCCCCATTTTGCCTCAGCTTCCCGAGTAAGAAAGCCAGATTCGGCCGCGGCTCGTGAACTTCGCGTGACAAGCGCGGTAACGCGGATTAGTTTTCGCGTCAGGGGAATGTGGGTCGATGTCGAACAGCGTAGCCAGAAGCGAATCCGATCCGCCGGCTGCAGAGCCGGTTGTTCGCGTCATTGGACGCGTCAAATGGTTCGACAGCGCAAAAGGTTATGGATTCATCGTCGCGGAATCGACGTCTGACGCGGCCCTGACCGGCGATGTCATGATCCACATCTCTTGCCTGCGTGATTATGGCGAGACGTTTGCGGACGAAGGCGCCAAGATCGTCTGCGACGCCGCCCGGCGCCAGCGGGGCTGGCAAACCGTCCATATCATCGAAATGGAGCGGCCTCGCGCCAGCCTGGCCCGGGAGCGGGGCGATCCGCCGGCTTTCGAGGAAGTGACGCTCAAGTGGTTCAACCGGGCACGCGGCTACGGCTTTGTCCGGCGCAGCGGCGACGAGGCCGACATCTTCGTGCACGCCGTTGCCCTGCGCAAAGCCGGGTATGAAGATGTCGAGCCGGGCGCGCTCATCGATGTGGTCATCGAATCTGGCGCGAAGGGCGATCACGTCCTGTCCGTCCGGACGAAGCGCTAAACATTCGGCCGAAACCGCCTCCGCCGCTTGCCGCCGCCGTCCAGTCCGATTATCCCTCCCGCATGATGCGTTTTGTGTTCGTGACTTTCGCCGCGCTGGCCTTCCTGGCCCAGCTTGCCTTTGCCCAGCTGGCCGTGGCCCCGCTCACGGTCAAAACGGATGATGCGTCCCACAAGTTTTCGGTTGAAATGGCCGATACGCCGGAGGCGATCACCCAAGGCTTGATGTTTCGCGAAAGCCTCGCGCCGGATGCCGGCATGCTGTTTGATTTTGGTGAAGTGCGCCCGGCCAGCATGTGGATGAAGAACACGCTGATCCCGCTCGACATGCTGTTCATTGACGCGGACGGGCAGGTGATCGCCGTCGCCCGCAATGCCGTCCCGGGCTCGCTGCGCTCGCTCGGCCCCGGCGTGCCGGTCCGCGCTGTGCTCGAGATCGGCGGCGGCCGGGCCAAGGCCCTCGGCATCATGCCCGGCGACACCGTGCAGCATCCGATTTTCGGAAACGTGGGTGGCTGACGCCGCCTCGCCTGAACGCGCGCCGCGTGCCGGATTCGCGATCACCCCCTCGCGCGGCAAGTTCACCATCCATAACGGCCCCAGCTACCGCGCCGCGGCGCCAGGCGATGTCCGCACCGGGCTCTGGGTTCTTGATCGCCATTGCAACGGCATGGGCTTCCTGCACGGGGGAATGGCCTGCGCCTTTGCAGACAGCGCGCTCGCCTGGGCCGTCTGGTCCGCCACAAACAAGATGTCCGTCACGATCAAGCTGACGATGGAATTCATGGAGATCGCCCGCGAAGGTGAGTGGATCGAAGCGCATCCCGTCGTCACCGCCGTAGATGGCGACTTCGTGCACGTCAGCGCCCGAATCGTGAAAGAAGATGGCGCACTGGCCGCCCGCGCCGATGCCGTCTTCCGCACGGTTCGCCGGGGACCCTCGGCGAAAGCCTAGAGCCCGAGTTCCTTCAGCGCGAATTCCTTGATCGACTTGTAGTCCGCTTTCCCGTTCGGTGCCCGGCCAAGGTCCTCCTTCACCAGGATGCGCTTCGGCGCCTTGTACCGGGCCAGCTTGCTCTGGATGAAGGCGCGCAGTTCATCCTCCGACACCTCGCGCTCCAGCGACACGACCGCGGTCACCGCCTGTCCCCACTTGTCATCCGGCACACCCACGACCAGAGCGTCGCGCACGGCCGGATGGGACTTCAGCGCCTCCTCCACTTCCTCTGGATACACTTTCTCGCCGGCCGTGTTGATACAGTTCGAGCCCCGTCCGAGCAGCGTGATCGAGCCATCGGCCTCCACGATGCACCAGTCGCCCGGGATCGCGTACCGCATGCCGCCGATCGTCTTGTAAGTCTTCGCAGTCTTCTCGGGATCCTTGTAATACCCGAGCGGCACCGCGCCGCCGCGCGCTATAAAGCCCGGCTCGCCGCTCCCGGGAAGCACTTCGCGGTCATCCTCAGTGAACACTTTGCAGCTGACGCCGATCTCGAACTTGGATGTCTGCGTGCCGCCATCGGCCGTGGTGACCGACGAGCCGAAGCCGACCGCTTCGGACGCGCCGAAACTGTCGGTCAGCGCTGTCTGCTGAATATGCCGAAGCAGGCCCTGCTTGACTTCGGCGCTCCACATTACCCCCGACGAAACAATGTTCAGAACAGTCGACAGGTTCCAGCGACCGGGATTTTCGTCCAGCGTCTGTAGCATCGGCTTGGCGAACGCGTCACCCACGATGGCCATCGACGTCACCCCGTTCGCCTCTACCGTATTCCACAGGTTCACGGGGCTGAACTTCGCCTTCTCGGACAGCGTGACAACCGCGCCGCCGTTCAGCATCGCCCCCATCGCCGTGAACCAGCCAGTCCCGTGCATCAGAGGGCAGGCGGGCAGCTGGCGCGAGAAGCGGCCCACCGCCAGCGCATTCTGGACATGCTCGTCCATCGTCCCGGGCACCGGCAGACCCATCTTGCGCACGCCCTCCATGCTGGCTTCGCGCCAGATGTTGTGTGTCCACATCACGCCTTTCGGCAGACCGGTCGTGCCGCCCGTGTACAGAAGGAATATCTCGTCGCCGGAACGCTTTCCCGCGAGCGGTGAGGGGTCGCCTGTCGTCGCCAGTTGCTCGTAATCCTGTGCGAAGGGCGCGGCCGTGCCGCCGCCGATCTGAACCCACGCGACAACGCGGGGCAGGCGCAGGCGCACCCGTTCGACCTCAGCGATGAACTCAACATCGAAGAACACGACCGTCGAGTCCGAGTTGTCGATGATGTAGACCAGTTCGTCATCGAGATAGCGGTAATTCACGTTGACGGGAGAGAGGCTCGCTTTGAAGCAGCCCGCCATCGCTTCCATGTATTCCGGCTGGTTGCGCATGTAGAAGCCGGCCTTGTCGCCGGACTTGGCGCCAAGATGGACCAGCGCGCGCGCGAGGCGGTTGGTCCGGGCGGTAAACTCCGGCCAGTAGATCTTGCGCTCCCCGTGCGCGAGCGCCAGGTCGTGGGGGCCAAGGGCCGCGCCAACGGCGTCCAGCATATCGCCGAAATTCCAGTCCATCGTTTCCTCCGCAGGTTTTTTTCAGATGCTACGGAGGTGGGCCCGCTCTCGCAATGATGACCCAAAGGAAACGGCCCCCCGGACTTCTCCGGAGGGCCGCAATTGTCGTCGGTAGGCGAGAGGGTCGGACTTAGAAGTCCATACCGCCCATGCCGCCCATGCCGCCGCCCATACCGCCGCCGCCGCCGCCGGCCGAGTCTTTCTTCGGCGCGTCAGCAATGCCGGCTTCCGTCGTGATCAGCAGGCTCGCCACCGAAGCGGCGTTCTGGAGGGCCGAACGGACCACCTTCACCGGGTCGATGACGCCCATGGCGACGAGGTCACCATACTCTTCGGTCTGGGCGTTGAAACCGTAGGAACGGGCTTTGTTCTGGAGGATCGTGTTGACGACCACCGAACCTTCAACGCCTGCGTTCTCGGCGATCTGGCGGATCGGCGCTTCGAGCGCCTTGCGCACGATGTCGATACCGGCTTTTTCGTCGTCGTTCAGGCCAACCACACCGATGTTTTTCGAAGCGCGCAGCAGGGCCACGCCGCCGCCCGGAACGATGCCTTCTTCGACAGCCGCGCGGGTTGCATTGAGCGCGTCATCGACGCGGTCCTTCTTCTCTTTCACTTCGATCTCTGTGGCGCCGCCAACCTTGATCACAGCCACGCCGCCGGCCAGCTTCGCGAGACGCTCTTGCAGCTTCTCCTTGTCATAGTCGGAGCTCGTGTCTTCGATCTGCTTGCGGATCTGACCCACGCGGGCTTCGATCTCTTTCTTCTTGCCGGAACCGTCGACGATCGTCGTGTTGTCCTTGTCGATGGTGACCCGCTTGGCCTTGCCGAGCATGTCCATCGAGACGTTCTCGAGCTTGATGCCGAGGTCTTCGGAGATGACCTGGCCACCCGTCAGGACAGCGATGTCCTGCAGCATGGCCTTGCGGCGGTCGCCGAAGCCCGGGGCTTTGACGGCTGCGATGCGCAGGCCGCCGCGCAGTTTGTTGACGACGAGGGTTGCAAGGGCTTCGCCGTCGACATCTTCAGCGATGATCAGCAGCGGCTTCTGCGACTGGACCACGGCTTCGAGGATCGGCAGCAGGGGCTGCAGGCTCGAGAGTTTGGTCTCGTGCAAGAGGATCAGCGGATCATCGAGCTCAACGGCCATCTTGTCGGCGTTGGTGATGAAGTAGGGGCTGATATAGCCGCGGTCGAACTGCATGCCTTCGACGACGTCGAGTTCGGTGTCAGCCGATTTGGCCTCTTCAACCGTGATGACGCCTTCGTTGCCGACTTTCGCCATCGCCTGGGCGATCATCTCGCCGATTTCGCGCTGACCGTTCGCCGAGATCGTGCCGACTTGGGCGATCTCTTCGTTGGTCTTCACTTTCTTTGCGTGGTGCGCGAGGTCGGAGACGACTTCGGTCACGGCTTTGTCGATACCGCGCTTCAGGTCCATCGGGTTCATGCCCGCGGCGACGCGCTTCATGCCTTCACGTACGATCGCCTGGGCAAGAACCGTGGCGGTCGTCGTGCCGTCGCCGGCCGTGTCGTTGGCTTTCGAGGCCACTTCGCGCAGCATCTGTGCGCCCATGTTCTCGAGACGATCTTCGAGTTCGATTTCTTTGGCGACGGTGACGCCGTCCTTCGTGGTGCGGGGTGCGCCGAACGATTTCTCGATCACCACGTTCCGGCCTTTCGGGCCGAGCGTGACTTTCACGGCGTTAGCGAGGATATCGACGCCGCGGAGCATTTTCTCGCGGGCGTCAGATCCGAAAACAACAATCTTTGCTGCCATTGTGAATTACCTCTTGAATGGGTTGGGAAAAGGAAAGGGGGGCGGAGAACTTACTTCTCCAGGACGCCCATGATGTCGCTTTCCTTCATGATCAGCAGCTCTTCGCCGTCGATCGTGACTTCAGTGCCGGACCATTTGCCGAACAGCACGCGGTCCTTCGGTTTCACGTCCAGCGGGACGATTTCATTGTCGTCACCGCGGGCACCCTTGCCGACAGCCACCACGATGCCCTCCTGGGGCTTCTCTTTCGCGGTGTCGGGGATGATGATCCCGCCTTTGGACTTTTCTTCTTCCTTGACGCGGCGCACAACGACGCGGTCATGCAGGGGACGAAGTTTCATTCTGACTGCCTCTTCGATCATGAGTTAACCTCGGGTCATTGGGTTGATGTTGGTCGCAAGCAGGAGAGAGCGCCCACGTTTAGCACTCACCCGAGTGGACTGCTAACGATGAGTGCCAGATAGTCAGTCGGTGGCTTCGCGTCAACGGGGGAATGGTGAAGTTTGTGTGGCAAGGCCTGTCTGGCAGCACTCAGGTTGAAAACTGCCAACACATTGAAAAGATTAAAAATTAAGAAAGTTGTCATAACCGCGCCTTCAATCCCGAACCGGCCGGTTCGGGATTGAAAGGAGACCTGCATGCACGTTGACCGCGGGTTTCGTATCCTGGCTCCAGGGCGGCGGCCTGATCACCACAGAGAGTCTCTGTTTTCTCCCGCATAACAAAACCCTGCTCCAGAGCTTCGCCGGGCAGACAGTCGACACCGCCCCGAAGTTTCCGCGTCTGCATGCCTTCCTGGATCACGGGCGCCAGGAAATCGAAGCGGTGATCCATTCGATCCGGGCGGCCTGTATCGCTGCCCCGGCCCGCTCGCTTGCGAACCTGAAGAATTCCTGATTGGACAAGCCAGTGAGCCAGGAGTTCAGCCCATGTCCATTCCGCCGCGCTCCGGTCCGTTGACAGGCCTGCGCCTGATCGAACTCGGTCAGCTCATTGCCGGTCCGTTCTGTGGCCAGATTTTCGCGGACATGGGCGCCGACGTCATCAAGATCGAGCCGCCGGGGCAGGGCGACCCCTTGCGCGAATGGGGCCGCGAAGGCTTTCCGCTCTGGTGGTCCGTCGTCGCGCGCGGCAAGCGCTGCATCACTGCGAACCTGCGCGAGGCGGAGGGACAGGATCTTGTCCGCCGCCTCGTCGCCGAGGCCGATTTCCTCGTCGAGAACTTCCGCCCCGGCACGCTCGAGAAATGGGGCCTCGGGTATGACGCGCTGCAGGCGGTCAACCCGCGCCTGATCATGGTCCGGGTGTCCGGCTACGGACAAACGGGCCCCTATGCGACCCGCGCAGGCTATGCGTCAGTCGGCGAGGCGATGGGCGGCCTGCGCTACGTCATGGGTGAGCCAGACCGCGTGCCTTCCCGCGCCGGCATTTCGCTCGGCGACAGTCTCGCGGGTCTGCATGCGGCTCTTGGCGCGCTCGCGGCGCTCCACCATCGCGAAAAGACCGGTGAAGGTCAGGTGATCGACGCCACGATCTACGAATCGGTGCTTTCGGTGATGGAAGGCCTCATCCCCGAATACCAGATCGAAGGCTACACGCGCGGGCGCACAGGCTCCTTCCTGCCCGGTATCGCGCCCTCCAATATCTATCCGGGGTCTGACGGTATGGTCGTCATCGCCGCCAACCAGGACACGGTCTTCGCCCGCCTGTGCGACGCGATGGGCCAGCCCGGCCTGAAAGATCATCCGGAGTATCTGACGCATACGCTCAGGGGCCAGAACCAGGCGTCGTTGGACGCCCTCATCGGCGAATGGTCGCGCGCCCGGACGATTGATGAGATCGAACGCCTGATGATCGAGAACGGCGTGCCCGTCGGCAAGGTTTACCGCGCCGCCGACATGATGACGGATCCGCACTTCGCCGCCCGCGAAACGATCATTGAGGTCCCGAGCGAGCGCTGGCCCGGCATCCGCCAGCAAAACGTCTTTCCGAAATTCTCCGCCACGCCGGGACAGGTCCGCTGGGCCGGGCCCGACACGCTTGGCTCGCACACAGAAGAAGTCCTGACAGAGCTGCTGAACCTGACCCCGGACCAGATCGCCAAACTCCGGGCCAGCGGAATCGTCTGAGCGCAGCCCACTTACCCCCGCGAAATCCGCGCCTTCAGAAACAAAATCTCTTGCCCCAGCAGGCGCTTGTAAAACACGTCCCCAAAGCCTGCGCACCCCCCCTCCGCATGCGGACTTACACGCCGTGCATGCGGGCGATCAGCCCCCTTCGCAGCGACCCGTATTTCGCGCGCCTGTTCGCGGACGTGCACGGGCTCGGCCGGCCGGTCCTTGTCTGGCAGATCAACCGCTTTTTCAGCGGCCTCGAAGGCGAAGGCACCTCCAACCTCGCCGCACGCGAAACCTTCATGGCTGCCGCGATCCTCCACGGCGGGTGGAGGGGGCATCGCGCAAGGCGCAATGACGCAAAGGGGGCTCTGCCCTCACCGCCAAACACATCCTGGCTTATCCCGCTCATCCCGGCGAAAGTTCGCCGGGATCCAGACTTGCCTTGCGAGGTCTGGTTTCCGGCCTGCGCCGGAATGAACGGATAACAAAAGCTGTAAAACGATCTGGCCCGGCCAGCCTGCGCTGCGTCCGGCCACGCGTTCTGCGCCTACCGCGCCGTCAATCCGCCATCGATCACATGCTCCTGGCCGGTCGTGAAGCTCGAGGCATCCGATGCAAGATACACGATCAGCTCCGCGACTTCCTCCGGCTTGCCTGCGCGTGCCATCGGCGTGCCGCCCATCGCCACGATGTTCGGGTCGAGGGAGTTGCCGCCGGAATGAGCGGTCATTGCGGCGACCTGCTCGGTGCTCATCGTCTCGGTCACGCGCGTGATCCCCTTCTGCCAGATCGGCGTATCGATGATGCCGGGATGGACCGAGTTGACGCGGATCTTGAGACCAAGCGCGCCGCATTCAACAGCCGCGGCCTTGGTGAACAGCCGGACCGCGCCCTTCGAAGCACAGTAGGCTGCAACGCCGGGCGACCCCCGAAGTCCGGCAACCGAGGAGATGTTGATGATCGACCCGCCGCCTTTCACCATGGCGCGCATCGCCGCCCGGGTCCCGAGGAACACGCTGTCGGTGTTGACAGCCATCTGCTTCTGCCAATCGGCGAGCGAGTACTCCATGATCGCCCCGCCGATGGCGATGCCGGCATTGTTGACCAGCACCGAAGGCGCCCCGAAAAGGCTCTCTGTTTCGGCGATCACCGCGTCCCAGCGCGCTTCGTCGACGACGTCCTGCTTTGCGATGGCCACCGTCCCGCCCGCCTTGGAGATCAGCGCCTGGGTCTCCTTGAGGCCCGCCTCATCGACGTCGGTCGCCATGACCTTTGCCCCCTCGCGGGCGAGGGCAATCGCCGCCGAACGCCCGATTCCACTGGCCGCGCCTGTCACAATGGCGATTTTTCCGCTGACTTGTCCCATATTGTCCTCCCGGGTTGAGGCCGTTCCGGCCATTGATAACCCCCACCCTAGCAGCCGCTGCGCTTGACGCGAGCAGGATATTGGTGTTTTACCCGCGCTTTCATGACGGGGTGGTGCGGTGCCGCCGTTGTAATCGTGGGTCCGAACGAACTGGATCCACCGGCCCGCGCTGAAAATTGAGGTACTGCAATGTCACGTCGCCACAGCGCGAAGTACAAGATCGACCGTCGTGTCGGTGAAAACATCTGGGGCCGCCCCAAGTCTCCCTTCAACAAACGCGCCTATAAGCCTGGCCAGCACGGCCAGAACCGCCGCAACAAGGTCTCCGACTTTGGTATGCAGCTCATGGCGAAGCAGAAACTGAAGGGCTATTACGGCGACATCACCGAAAAACAGTTCGCCAAGATCTACGAAGATGCCGCCCGCATGAAGGGCAACTCGGCCGAGAACCTGATCGGCATCCTCGAGTCGCGTCTCGACACCATCGTCTACCGCGCCAAGTTCGTCCCGACGATCTTTGCTGCCCGCCAGTTCGTCAACCACGGCCACGTCACCGTGAACGGCAAGCGCTGCAACATCGGTTCCGCCCGCCTGAAGGCCGGCGACGTCGTGCAGGTCCGTGAGAAGTCGCGCAACCTCGCCCTCGTTCTCGAAGCCCTCGGCAGCGGCGAGCGCGACATCCCGGACTATGTGGAAGTCGATCCGAAAGCCATGACCGCCGCGTTCAAACGCATCCCGGTCCTCTCTGATGTGCCATACCCGGTGAAGATGGAACCGGCCCAGGTGGTCGAGTTCTACTCCTCATAATCGACCTGAATTCCTTGAGGTTTCCCGAAGGCCGCGCCAGACTGGTGCGGCCTTTTCAATTCAGGATGCTGCTTCATGTCCATTCCTACGATCGCGGCTGTGCGCAAGTCTCTCGTGGCGCCGCCCGGCAAGGCGTTCGACCTGTCTGCCCGGGAGACATCCGGCCGCGCCATCTTCTCTGACAAGGAAGCCGCCGAAACGAGCCTGAAGAAAGACGCAGCCGTCATCAACGAGTTGAAGGACATGCTCTACGCTGAAGAGCGAAGATCCCTGCTCGTGATCCTTCAGGGCATGGATACTTCAGGCAAGTCCGGCACGATCAAGGCGGTGTTTTCGGAAACGACGCCTCTCGGCATGCAAGTGAAGGCGTTCAAGGCGCCGAGCACCGAGGAACTTGCCCGGGACTATCTCTGGCGCGTCCACAACGCCGTTCCCCGGCGCGGCAATGTCGGTATCTTTGACCGGTCTCACTATGAAGACGTTCTGGTTGTCCGGGTGCGCGGCTTTGCGCCGCTTGAGGACGTCGAGAAGCGCTACGAACAGATCAATGCGTTCGAGAAACACCTCACCGAGAACGGCACGGCGGTTCTGAAGTTCATGCTGAACATCGGATACGAGGAGCAAGGCGTGCGGCTGAAGGAGCGGCTGCAGGAGACACACAAGCTCTGGAAGTTCAATCCGGGCGATCTTGATGATCGGAGCAAGTGGACCGAGTTCATGCAGGCCTATGAAATCGCCATCAAGCGTTGCTCAACCCGTCACGCCCCCTGGTACGTCGTGCCCGCCGACAGCCGCACCCGGCGCAACGCGCTGATCGCCCGCGTCGTGCGGGGTGCGCTGGAAGGCATGGACCTGAAATGGAAGAACCCGGGTTATGAACCCGGGTCCTATGACATTTCGTAAGGGGCCTGCGCTCAACCGCCGAAGCGGACCGAGCCGCCGCTGGATTCGGTCCTGTTCTGCTCGGCCGGCTTGCCTGCAAACGACACCGATCCACCGCTCGACGCGTTGCCGGTTGCGCTGACGGTCGTATAGGCGTTCACGTCGGCGCCGCTCGAGACGTTGACGGTTGCGCGCTCGCAGCGCAGGCCTTCGCTTTCGACGCCTGCGCCGGACGAAGCGGACACAGTGAGCCCGCCGCAGACGCCCGACATTCTGACCGACGCGCCGGAGGAGACATCGACGCCGAAGTTGGCCGCTGAGGACGAGGTCAGCGCCACCTCGCCAGATGACGAGGCGTTGATCGTGACGTCGCCGGTCCCGTTCGAGAAGACATCCGCCTCACCGCTGGATGACGCCGATACATCGAGTTTCACGGCGGCGAGTTCAGCGGCTTTCACTTCGCCCGAAGACGATGCAGACAGGCGGGCGTCAGCGGCGCTGCCAGCGAGTGTGATCACGGAGCTGGAAGAGGCAGCGGCCCTGAACGTGTCTGTCTGAAGGGACCTCGCTTCGAAACGTGAGGATTGTGCGGCGGTTACGCCGCCGAGATCCGGGCCGGTGACGTAGACGGTATAGGCTGGCATCTGCTTGCCGTTCACCTTCACCACTTTGCCGTCGTCCGAGATGCTGACCGAACGCCCGCCCCAGGACATCCAGCTGCGCTTCGCCCTCAGGCTTTCGCGCGAGACCACGAGTGTGTCGCCCCGGTTGGCGATGCGGGAATCCGAATAGTCGCCATTGCCGGATACAACACGCACGGTCGTCTCGGGCGCTGACCTGTAGACGACCTGCATGGCGCCGCCGACTTCGATGCTGGAGAAGGGTTTCGCCTTGTAGGACTTGCCCTCAGCGCGTGCGGCGGGTGCCAGGGCGAAGGTGAGGGCCGCGATCGCGGTCAGGATCTTGTTCACTGCGGGCTCCTGAATTTGGTGAAACCTGTATGGATTATCGAAATACGATAAGTCAATCGTTGTTTTTCGATAATTTGCTATGTCCCTGATCCATCTCCGGAATTTGGTTGGCCGCAGCCTCGCCGGCGCCGTCGCCGCCTTGAGGGGCGTAAAGGGTCAACCGGCAGGGTGTCGGCGACATGACGCCCATCGGCCTCTCGAACACACCCATGGGCCCGACAACGCCTGGCAACGGGAAGCCATCGAAGATCAGCACGCCGATTTCGCGTCGAGAAGGGTCGCCGAGTTTAGTGGGAACATTGTCATTTCCGCCAGAGCGCTTTCAAGCGAGAAGGATGGAGCCAGCCAGGAGACCCCAATGAGCGCGCCGTCCTTTGTCACTGTCTTTGCCCTCTATCCCGATCTCACGCAGCTCGACTTCACCGGTCCGCACCAGGTGCTCTGCCGGATCCCGGGCGCGACGACGATTATCGCGAGCCGGATGGGCGGTGAGATCGAAGCCGAAGGCGGGCTCGTGATCGGGCGCACGACGCCGCTCGCTGACATTGAGTGCTGCGATCTGATCTGTGTGCCTGGCGGAATGACCGCGACGCAGGCGGCGCTTGACGAAGAGTTCGTCGCGCATGTCCGGCGTCTGGCGCTTGGCGCGAGGTATGTGACGTCTGTCTGCACCGGCTCGCTCATTCTGGGTGCTGCCGGCCTGCTGCAAGGCAAGCGGGCGGCGTGCCACTGGGCATGGCGCAGCCTGCTGACGGAGTTTGGCGCTATTCCGGACGAGGGGAGGGTCGTGCGTGACGGGAACATCTTCACGGGCGGCGGTGTGACGGCCGGTATCGACTTTGCCTTCACGATGTTGACGGAAATCTCCGGCGAGGCTTACGCGAAAGCACTGACACTGGGGCTCGAGTATGCGCCGTCGCCGCCTTATGGCGGCGGCAGGCCGGAGCTCGCCGATGAAGCGACTTTGCGCCTCGTGTCCGGCAACATGAACAAGGTCATGCCGCAGCGTTTGGCCGAAGCGCAGGAAGCCGGACGGCGGCTCAGCCGTTATGCGACATCGCCGTAGAGATCATAGTCGTCGGCCCCGGTGATCCGGACGTTGACGATATCACCGGATCTGAGGGCGTTGCGGCTTGCGACATAAACGACGGCGTCCACTTCCGGCGCATCGGCCTTGGAGCGTCCGATCCAGCCGCCCGGCGTTTGGTCGTCCGCTTCGTCAATGATCACGTCGAGTGTCTTGCCGACCTGTGCCGCGGCGCGCGCCGCTGAGACTTCGGCCTGAACTTCCATGAATCGGTGCCAGCGCTCTTCCTTAAGCTCGGCGGGCACGTGGCTGTCCAGCCTGCCGCTCTCGGCATGCGCGACGTTCTCGTAGCGGAAGCAGCCCGCGCGGTCGATTTTTGCCTCACGGATGAAGTCGAGCAGGATTTCGAAATCCCGGTCTGTCTCGCCCGGGAAGCCGACAATGAAGGTGGAGCGGATGGCGAGGTCGGGCACATCGCGGCGCCAGTTGGCAATGCGGGCGAGGACCTTGTCCTGATTGCCGGGGCGTTTCATCGCTTTCAGCACCGGCGCGGAGGCGTGCTGGAACGGAATGTCGAGGTAGGGCGTGATCAGCCCTTCGGCCATCAGCGGAATGATGTTGTCCACGTGCGGGTATGGATAGACGTAGTGCATCCGGGTCCAGACGCCGAGGCTGCCAAGACCGCGGGCAAGATCAAGGAAGCGCGTCTCGTATTGCGCGCCGCGCCAGGTTTCCGGCTTGTAGCGGATATCCAGTCCGTAGGCGGACGTATCCTGGCTGATGACCAGCAGTTCCTTGACGCCGGCGGCGACCAGCTTTTCAGCTTCGGTCAGCACATGGTGGATCGGCCGCGAGACGAGGTCGCCGCGCAGCTTCGGGATGATGCAGAAGCTGCAGCGGTTGTTGCAGCCTTCTGAAATCTTAAGATAGGCATAGTGGCGCGGTGTGAGGCGCAGGCCGCTTTCGGGCACGAGGTCGAGGTGCGGATTGTGCGGCGGGGTGAGGTGGGTGTGCACCGCGTCCATGACGGCTTCGTATTGGTGCGGCCCTGTGACGGCGAGCACCTTGGGGTGGGCGCGCTGGATCACCTCCGGCTCGGCGCCGAGGCAGCCGGTGACGATGACCTTGCCATTTGCTTCGATGGCTTCGCCGATCGCCGCGAGGCTTTCATCACGGGCGGAGTCAAGGAAGCCGCAGGTGTTGACCAGCACGAGGTCTGCGCCCGCATAGTCCGGCGCGATCTGGTAACCCTCGGCCCGCAGGCGCGTGATGATCCGTTCGGAATCGACGAGGGCCTTCGGGCAGCCGAGCGAAACGATGCCGACTTTCGGCGTCTTGGAAGCCCGGACGGGCGCGGGGGCGAGCGGTGTGTCTGTCATCGGCCTCCTGCTAGCGCGAAACATCTGCGCGGGAAAGCAGCGCCGTCACTGCAGGCGTATCGCAAGCGACGGACCATTGGCGCCCTCATGGGGCAAGGGTTGCCAGATGTCAGCCAGGGGCGAAGGCGGCTCTGCGTTCGTCCTGCAGAAGCCGTGAAGCGCGCGCCGCTGCCCGTACGGCGCGCGCTCGCCGCGAGCGCGCCGAGCTGGCGAAGCCGGGGCCATGTGATCACCGCGAACCGGAGACGCGCCGCGCCGCCGTCGTCCGGGCCGGGCGTCACCCGATCGGCCGCGTCGAGATAAGGCGCGGCGCAGGCCGGCATGCGCGGCGGGGGAGGCCTCCGGCGCATGTCGCGCAAGGATGGCATCGGCACCGGGCACGGTGTGCGCAAAGTCCGCGGCCCGGCGCATGTGTGATCCGCCGGCCAGTGCATGCGCGCGCCAGCTGAGAGCGCCCAAATGTCACGAGCGCCGGGTCGGTGATCCTGGATGGTTTCAGCGCACCTGTTTCGGGATAGACGGCAAGCTTCATCGCCTTATAAATCCGTGCACTGACGGGCCGGGGTTTTGCCGGGTCAGCCAGTCGAAGCCTGCGGCTGTCTTTTGCGGGAACCAGACAAGGGTCCGGCCTTATGTTGATCTGCGCGAGACCGCGCGGCTCAACGGGCCGGATCGCCGGATCCGGCATGCCTTCGCAATCCGAAGCGGATCAGCTGGCCGTCAGTTCGATACCCTTTTCGGAGAGCAGCTGTTTCAGCTCTCCGGTCTCGAACATTTCCTTCAGGATATCGCAGCCGCCAACGAACTCGCCCTTGACGTAGAGCTGCGGGATCGTCGGCCAGTTCGTGTATTGCTTGACGCCCTCACGGACGGCGGCGCTCTCGAGCACGTTGGTGGAGACATATTCCACGCCGAGATAATCGAGGATCTGGACGACTGTGGAGGAGAAGCCGCACTGCGGGAAGGTGGGCGTGCCTTTCATGAAGAGGACGACGTCATTCTGCTTCACCGCTTTGTCGATGGCGTCGAGGGTCGCTTGGTCTGTCATGAAGGTCGCTCCGTATATGCCTTTGATGTGGCGTTTCCGTGTGCACGCGTCAAGCGAGGCGCGGGACGCCGCCTGCGGCTCGCTTCAGTTAGAGGATTGGCTTTCGGATTATTAATTATCGATATGGGATTGCCATTTATCGAAAATCGATTATCTATAAACGATAAGAAGCGCCGGGAGACTCCGGTCGCTGTCAACGTGCAGGAAGGTGTTGCTATGATCAACCAACTCAAGCTGAAAACCGTTTCCGCCCTTGCGCTCATGTCGCTGTGCGTGGTTTCGACTGGAACCGCCCAGGCCACTGCGCCCACTGCGCCTGCGCAGGAAGAACTCGTGGTCAGCGACACGGTGGTGATCCGCGGCCGCAGCCCGGCCGAGACGCGCCGTTATGTGGACGAAGTGATTGCCCCGCCGCGCGGCACCGAACAGTTTGCCCGTTGGGATGACCGGCTGTGCGTCGGCGTCTCGGGCATCCCGAACGCTCAGGCCCAGTACGTTGCAGACCGGATTGCCAACCGGGCGATGCAGGTTGGCCTTCGTCCCGGCAAGCCGGGCTGCAAGTCCGATGTCAGCGTGATCGTGACCACTGAGCCCGAGCGGCTGATCGAGGCGATGCGCGACGCTTATGAGCCGTTGTTCGGCGTCAACAACGAATCGCGCACCGCTTCGCTGGGCAAGGCAGCCTTCGAAGAATTCAAGACGACGGACCGTCCTGTCCGCTGGTGGCATGTGGCCGAGACCCGCGGCGCCGATGGCTCGCGCATCGAAGGAGAGGCTAAAAACGGCGTTGCCGATGGCATCACAGGCGCGCCGTCGGTGCGATCCGAAGGCAGCCGTCTGCGCAGCGCGATCCGTCAGGATTTGAGCCGGGCTGTCGTCGTCATCGATGCCAGGCAGGTCTCGGGCCTGTCACTCGATACGCTGGGCGACTTCGTGGCCTTCGTCACGCTCGCGCAGGCCGATGGGAACGGAGACACCAAGGGCGTGGACACGATCCTGAACCTGTTCGCGGATCACACCGACGAGAAGCCCGAAACCTGGTCGAGCTGGGACGCGGATTTCCTCACGGCGCTCTATGCCGTGCCGCGCAACACTGTATCGCTGCAGCAGACGAAGTCGCTGATTGCGCAGCGGATGGAACGCGAATAGCGCGGCAAATTCCTCGCCAGACAAAAAGGGCGCTCCTTTCGGGGCGCCCTTTTCATTTGTGTCTATCACCCGCGTGCTTACCAGCCGCAGGTCTGCCCCTCGTTCTCTTCCTTCAGATACACGATCAGCGCATCAAAGTACTCGATAATCGCGCTGCCATCCATTTCGCGGGTGCCGGTGAACTTCTCCAGCGTGTCGGGCCAGGGCTGCGAGGCGCCGGCTTCGAGCATCGCGTTGAAGCGCTGGCCGACTTCCTTGTTACCGTAGATCGAGCAACGGTGCAGCGGACCTTCCCATCCGGCCTGCTCGCAAGCGGCCTTGTGGAACTGGAACTGCATGATGAAGCTGAGGAAGTAGCGCAGGTAAGGCGTATTGCCCGGGATGTGATACTTTGCACCCGGGTCAAATGCGTCCGCCGGGCGAGGTCCCGGTGCCACAACGCCCTGGTTCTTCAGGCGCAGGTCCCACCAGGCCTGGTTATAGTTTTCCGGCGTCGTCTCACCCGAAAGGACGCCCCAGCGCCAGCCATCGACGGTGAGGGCGAACGGCAAGAAGGCGATCTTGTCGAGTGCAGTCTGCATCAGCAGCGCCGTATCGGCGTCCGGACCCGGCATTTCCCCTTCTGCGATCAAGCCGATCTGCTTGAAGTATTCCGGCGTGATCGACAGCGAGATGAAATCGCCGATCGCTTCGTGGAAGCCGTCATGGGCGCCGTTCTTGTAGAGGAAATCCTGATCCTTGTAGGCGCGTTGATAGTAATTGTGACCGAGCTCGTGGTGGACGGTGTAGAAGTCCTCCGAGTTGACCTCGGTGCACATCTTGATGCGCACATCTTCTTCATCGTCGAGATCCCAGGCCGAGGCGTGGCACTGCACTTCGCGGCCCTCGGGCCGAACGATCATCGAGCGTTCCCAGAAGGTGTCGGGCAGGGGATCGAGGCCGAGCGAGACGAAGAAGGCCTCGGCCGTCTCCACCATCTTGATCGGCGTGTAGCCCTGTTCGACGAGGCGGGTCGTCACGTCATACGTGAGCGGCGCGGTGGCGGGCTGGACGATGTCATAGATGGACGACCATTGCTGCGCCCACATGTTGCCGAGCAGATCTGCGCGGATCGGTCCGGTGGCAGGCTGGACCGCGTTGCCGTACTTCTGGTTCAGCTTGGTGCGGGTGTAGCAGTGCAGCTCCTTGTAGAGCGGCTCGACCTGGCCCCAGAGACGCTGGACTTCGGCTTCCATTTCTGCCGGCGGCATGTCGTAGCCCGACAGCCACATCTGATCGAGGCTGGGGTATCCGAGTTCAACGGCGCCTTCGTTCGCGAGGGTCACCATCTTGGCATAGTTGTCTTTCATGGGCGGCGAGATCGAGTGCCAGCCTTCCCAGACTGCCCTGGTGACGTTCGGATCCCGTGAGGTTTCGATGATCGTCGAGGCGTCATCGACCGTCAGCATCTTGCCTTTGTATTCGAACTTGCCCGTGCCGTAAGCTGCATCGAGATCGGTCGTCAGCTTGGCGAGTTCCTCGGCAGCGCCCTCGCGGGACGGAGCCGGGATCGTAATGCCGCCGCGCAGGATCTGGATCTTGCGGGCAAGGTCCGGCGGCAGCCGGGCGATGTCGAACTGTTTGGACTCGTTGGCGAGAGAGACGACGAGTTTGGTAGCCTTCGCTCCGGCCTCGGCCGCGGCGGCGTTTGTCTCGGGCGTGATGTTGGTCGCCTGGTTCCAGTAGGCCTGCGCGGCCTCACGGTTCATCGCGGCGAGTTCGGTTTCCACCCGGCCAAGAAAACTGCGCGCTTCGATGGCCAGCTCTTCTGCAGCGACGGCAGCCGGATCGACCCGCTCCTGATACGGTGTGCAGGAGACCAGCATCAGGCCGAGGGCCGCAGCGCTGACCGATTTCATGAGTTTTGACATTTGGGGAGCCCTCCCTTGGAACTTTCCCGCAACAGACAGCGAACTCGCCCCAAGGTCAATGTGGTGAAGGCTCAGGGCGCCCGTGTTTTCAGAGCCAGGGCATGCAACACGCCGCCCATGTGCCCCTGCAAGGCATCATAGACCATCTGATGCTGGCGCACCCGCGGCACGCCGGCAAAGGCGGCGCTGACGATCTCCGCCTGCCAGTGATTATTGTCCCCGGCGAGGTCGGTCAGCGTGATCTCAGCATCGGGGAAGCCTTCCCGGAGGAACTTCATCAGCGTGTCTTCGCTCATGCCCATGCGGCGTTTCCTTTCAAGGCTCAAGCTAGGCAGATGGCGCCCCATGGGTCTAGGGTCAAGCTTTACGAACCGTGGCACCCGGAGATCCGATTGACGTCAAAACGCGCCTTTGCCCTCGCCGCCATGATCGGTGTCGTTGCGGTCTTGCTCGGATGGTTCCTGCTGGACCAGGGCCGGCGCGGCGAGGCGATCCCCGGGGTCACCTACAAGGCGCAGTTCATCAATCCGGGTCCGATGCTGCACCTCGTCGATGTCCTGGCCTCCGACGCGCTTGAAGGCCGCGCAGCCGGCACGCCCGGCAATGAGGCGGCGCGGGCGTTCATTCGTAAGCGTTTCGAGGAGATCGGGCTGAAGCCGTATCTGGCGAGTGGCTTGCAGCAGCCAGTGACCATCCTGCCGCGTCCCGGCCTCGATGCACCGGGCCCGGGCGCAAACCTGATCGGCTGGGTCCCTGGCGAGACGCCGGGTGTAGGGCCGATGATCATCGTCACGGCGCATTACGATCATCTCGGTGTGGTCGAAGGGCAGATCTATAACGGGGCCGACGACAATGCGTCCGGCACGGGCGCCCTGGTGGCGACGGCGGAATATTTTGTCGGACACCCGCCGAAGCACGACATTTTGTTTGTGGCGCTGGATGCTGAGGAAGTCGGCTTCCTGGGCGCCCGGGAGTTCATGCGCAGCCGGGCCGCCGATCTCTCCCGCGCGGCGCTGAACATCAACCTCGACATGGTGAGCCGTTCGGACGTGGGCGAACTTTATGCTGCCGGCACGTATCACACGCCGGCTCTCGCGGAGCTGATCACGGATGCGGCGAAGGACGCACCAGTCTCGCTGCTCACGGGGCATGACCAGCCCGAACAGGGCATCAACGACTGGACCCTGCAATCCGATCACGCCGTGTTCCACCAGGCCGGCATACCGTTCCTCTATTTCGGCGTCGAAGATCATCCCGGCTATCATCAGCCGAGCGATGATTTTTCTGCGATCACGCCCGACTTCTACATCCGCGCTGCGGACACTCTCGTCATGGTCATGCGCGCCGCCGATGCGCAGCTGCCTGCCATTTTCGCCCTGCGCCGCGCGCCCGATGCCCCCGCTCCAACAGAAGGACTACCAAAATGACCACTACAGTCTCCTACATGCTGAAATCTTCCACCAACCAGACACTGGGCGCCCTGAAGGGCGTCCTCGCCAAGGGCGCTGCCCATGCCGGGTCCATCAAGTGCGAGGAGACGGCGATGCTCGCGCAGCGGCTCTAT